>VSSQ01000541.1_pt1 | contig 22860 bp, 12 predicted proteins | sample 4763081 | NCBI WGS metagenome assembly VSSQ01 (sample SAMN12137344, study PRJNA551015) | bioreactor metagenome | isolation source: SDC9 anaerobic chlorinated ethene degrading culture | place: USA: Knoxville, Tennesee | collected 2015-01-01
ATACCTGGACCGTTGACACCGAAGCTCCGGTAATCTCTACCGCAGCAGTAAGCGGCGACCTTGGCTGCAACCCGACCGTAGTAGCCCCTGTCTTCACCGGTCTTGACAACTGTGCCGGCGAATTTACTCCCGAAGTATCTACCGAAGGTGCTTCAAACGAAGGCTGCGCTTACACCCAGACCTGGACCGCCAACTATACCGACGCCTGTGGCAATGTTGCTGAAGAAGTAAGCATTACCTATACCTGGACTGTTGATACAGATGCTCCTGTATTTACCAATGCTCCGGCTGATTTAACGGTAAACTGCAATGGATCCGGAAATACCGGGGATCTCAACAACTGGCTGAACAGTGCTGTTGCTGAGGATATTTGCGGTGAGGTTACCATTACCCATGATTTTGAAGGACTCAGCGATCTGTGCGGTGCTACCGGATCTGCAACTGTTACATGGACAGCTACAGATAACTGCGGTAACCAGGCAACAACAACGGCAACCTTCACTATAGTTGATACCCAGGCTCCGGAATTAACCTGTCCTCAGAATATCGTAGCTGTAACAGAACCGGGAATGTGCGGCGCATGGATTGTAGTACCTGTTCCTGCAGCAATAGATGCTTGCGGAGAAGTTACCCTGGTGAATAATATTACCGGAACCAACAATGCAACCGGATCTTATCCTTTGGGTGTAACGACCATTATCTGGACGGCAACCGACGAGTGCGGCAATGTTTCAACGTGCAGCATGACCATTACCATTAATGACAATGAGGATCCTCATATTATTTGTCCGCAACACATCACAATTAATAATGATCCGGGCGTATGTGAAGCATTTGTTAATGTTCCGCAGCCTGTTGTAAGTGACAATTGTGAAATCCGCACCCTTGTTAATACTTATACCCAGACTGATGATGCCTCCGCAGTTTATCCTGTTGGTACAACAGTAGTCTGGTGGACAGTCGTTGATATGTCAGGCAATTCAAGTTCATGCTTCATGAATATCACAGTAGTTGATGCAGAAGCGCCTGTCATTGTTTGTCCTGAGGATATTGCTGTTAGCACTGATCCCGGTGTTTGTGAAGCTTATGTTACTGTTCCTTTGCCTGAAGTTTCCGATAACTGTGGCGTTGAGAATGTTACCAACAGCTTCAACGGCGCTGATGATGCCAGCGGCACCTATCCGGTTGGAACTACCACCGTCATCTGGACCGTTACCGATGTAAATGGTCATATCGCTGAATGCTCCATGACGGTTACAGTATCCGATAATGAGCTTCCTGCAATTGATTGTCCTGAAGATATCGCTGTTAGCACTGATCCTGGCGTTTGTGAAGCATACGTTACCGTACCTCAGCCGGTTGTATCTGATAATTGCGGAATTGAATCTGTTGTAAATTCATTCAATGGTACCGGTGATGCAAGTGGCATCTATCCGACGGGCACAACCACCATCAACTGGACAGTTTTTGATATCCATGGCAACCAGTCTGAATGTGTTATGACTGTCACCGTTACTGACAATGAACTTCCGGTAATTGTATGCCCCGAAGATATCAATGTAAATACCGATCCTGGCGTTTGCGAAGCCAATGTAACCGTTCCCCAGCCTGTTGTATCCGATAACTGCGGAATTGAACTTGTGGTGAACAGCTTCAACGGAACAGATAATGCAAGCGGAATTTATCCGACAGGTACAACCACCGTTGTATGGACAGTTACTGATATTCACGGATTGACCTCAACCTGTGAGATGACGATTACTGTAACTGACAATGAGCTGCCGGTGATCGAATGTCCTGAAGACATCACTGTTGTTGCAGGAGCCGGATGCACTGCACTTGTTGAAATTCCTGAGCCTGTTGTTTCTGACAACTGTGGAATTGAAAGTGTGGTAAGCAGTACGGGCGCTGCCGGCAGTATTGAACTGCCCGCAGGCATCCATGAGGTTTCCTGGATTGCCACCGATATTCATGGAAATCAGGCAAGTTGCAGCATACTGGTAACAGTAATAGCAGGCCCAATAGCCAATGATGACAATGATGTTACGGAAATGAATATTCCGGTATCAGTCCCTGTTCTTGAGAACGATACCGATTGCGATAACAATATCGATCCTTCGACAGTAACCGTGATTACCAATCCTGCAAACGGATTCACCATGGTTGACCCGCAGAACGGAAACATCCTTTATACGCCGAATACCGGCTTCCACGGAACCGATACCTTTATCTACCGGGTATGCGACCTGAGCGGACTCTGCGATGATGCCACTGTAACCATCGTGATAGAAGGAGAAGATCCTCCTGCACCCATCTATCTTATTGCAGTTGCTGACCTTGATACTACCCTGGTAAATACTCCGAGACTGATAACCAATATGTTCAATGATATAGTTCCCGAAGGCATTACCGCAGGCATTGAAATCCTGACCCAGCCTTCAAACGGATATCTTGAACTCCATAGCGATATGACGGTGACTTACACGCCGGCAACTGATTTCACCGGAATGGATGAGTTTACCTATATCCTCTATGATATCAATGGAGTTGCCATCTCCGACACCGCAGTTTCCGTGATCGTAGTGGTTCCGGATCCGGGTCGTGCCGAGATCATCATTTACAATGGCATAACACCGAATGGTGACGGCCGCAATGACAATTGGATTATTGACGGAATTGAAGAGTATGGTGACAATGAAATACTGCTTTTCAACCGTTGGGGTGACCAGGTGCGGTATTTCGAGAACTACAACAATACCTCGGTAGTGTGGGACGGAACCAATAAGAATGGCAAAATACTGCCTGATGGTACCTACTATTATATCGTCAAACTGAGGTCGGTGAATGAAATCTATACAGGCTGGGTGATTATTCACGGCAGCAAATGATATACCGGAAAAGCGCCGGCCGTCAGCAGGAGGGTTTAAGGGGTTTGAATCCGATGCCGGCCGGTAGCTACCGGTAAATTAAAGGAAAACAAAAAAGGAAACAAGGAACAATTTCATAACAGCCAATAAAATGAAAAAGTCAATACTCATCATCGGACTGTTTCTGGTAACAGTAAGTGCCATGTCGCAAAGAGACGCACTTTACAGCCAGTTTATGTTTAACCGGTTGGTAATCAACCCGGGTTATACAGGAAGCCGTGATATGCTTACCATGACTCTGCTGAACCGTTACCAATGGGTAGGGTTCGGGGATGGTGCACCCAAAACACTAACATTCAGCGCACATTCACCCCTCCGGAATGAAAATATTGCATTGGGTATGTATGTATATGCCGATCAGACCGGCCCTTTTACCGATGTTGGTTTTATGGGCAACTATGCTTATCGTGTACGTCTGTTCAAAGGAATTCTTTCATTGGGTCTTCAGGCAGGTTTCAACCAGGTGAACGTTGACTGGGATGCCCTGAAGCTGCGCGACGGCGATGATGAAGTGATACTCAACAGACCGAAGAACAAATTGCAGCCTGATGCGAATTTCGGCATCTATTATTACACCCGTTCTTACTACCTGGGCGTTTCATCCAAGCAGTTATTCGAAAGCCAGTATGGCAAAGTCGAATTCGAAAACGGACTCACCTCCTATGCCACCCTGGCAAGGCATTTTTACGGAATTGCCGGTCTGGCGTTGCCGCTCTCTGATAATATTGTTTTCCGCCCGGGAATGATGTTCAAATACACCGCCAATGCACCGCTCAATATGGACCTGAATGCCAGCTTTCTCTTCAACGATGTTTTATGGGTCGGAGCATCCTACAGAACCAATAAGAATGCCATTACCAGTAAGAATGCAGTGGTATTCATGGTTGAATTGAACCTGACAGATAACTGGAGACTTGGTTATTCATACGATGCTTATCTTACTGAGATGAAAACCCATTCCCAGGGTTCACACGAGGTAATGATTTCTTATGACATGAACCTGTTTAAACCCCGCCTGCTGACCCCGAGATATTTTTAAACTCGAAACGAAGAAGGTTGTAACAGGAATTTTTAATGGCGTTAAAGTTTTAAACTATGAAAACTAAATATCTGGTTCTGCTGATCTCGGTTGCTGTTTTGATCAACCCTCAGCTTTTTGCACAAAAGTCGAAAGCCAACAGGTTGTTTGACCGCTTTGAATATGCAAAATCAATCCCCTATTACGAGAAACTGGCCGCTAAGCAGAATAAGCACAAGGTTCATGCTATGACCCGTCTGGGTGATAGTTACCGTTTGATCAGCAATTTTGAAGCTTCGGCAAAATGGTATGATAAACTGATTGCTTCAGGTGTAAATGATGCCGGTGTTTATTTTAATTATGGGCAGGTTTTGCGCAGCCTTGGTAAATACGATGAAGCAGTGGTGCAGTTTGAGCGTTATGCAGTTTTGAATCCTGCAGATCCCAGGGGAGCCCTCTTTGCCGGGTACTCCATCGAAGTAAAAAACTGGGTTGAACCTGAGTATGTTTATGAGGTGATCAACGCAGCGACGATAAATTCTGAGTTTTCCGATTTTTCCCCTGTTTATGTTAAAGATGGGATGGTTTTTACAACCGACCGTATGGCGAAATCAGGTGAGAAAAGATATGGCTGGACGGGAGCCTATTACCTTGATCTGTTCTTTGCCCAATTAAAAAAGGATGATGATCTGGATATTATGAAGCCCGGCAGCCCGTCGGTATATTCCAGCCGCATTAATCAGGCTTACCACGATGGTCCGGCAACTTTTTCGCAGGATTTCAATACGATCTATTTTACAAGGGTTATCCGTAAAGCCGGAGAACTGGACTCAACAAGGTATTATACCAATCGCCTGAAGCTATATTCCAGCACCATGGAAGATGGGAAGTGGAGCGAACCCAAACCGTTTTTCCTGAACAGTGATGCATATTCAGTTGGTCATCCTTCATTATCGGCTGATGGACAGACAATGTATTTTGCTTCTGATATGCCCGGCGGTTTTGGTGGTACAGACCTGTATCGCGTTAAACGAACGGGAGATGGATGGGGCCCCGCGGAGAACCTTGGTGCTGTCGTGAACACCTTCGGAAATGAAATGTTCCCCTACCTGCATCAGGATAGCGTGTTGTATTTTTCTTCTGATGGCCATGCAGGGCTCGGCAGTCTTGATATCTTCAAATCGATTAAAAACGGAGACGCGTGGAGCAAACCCGGGAATCTGAAAGCCCCGGTTAATTCTCCGGCGGATGATTTCGGAATTGTAATCAGCAGCAACGGCAGAGAGGGTATGATCAGTTCAAACAGGCCGGGAGGTAAAGGCGAAGATGATATTTATCTGCTGACAATAAGCGAACGTCTTCCTGATTCTGTAATGATTACCGGCCTGGTAAAAGATAAGGAAACCCTTGAAACCATGAAGAACGCTACGGTATTTGTACTGAATACCCTTAATAATGAGGTTATGGTTTTAAAAACTGATGAAAATGGCCGTTACACAGCAAAGGTAAAAAGAGGTTCTTCGCTGGTAATCAAAGGCATCAGGAATGGCTTTTATCCCGATTGCCTGAGCCTTGCAATGGATAATAAGTCAAAGGCTGCTGAAATTGAAAACCGAAACCTGCTTCTTGCCAAATACAAAGTAGATCAGATTTTCAGGCTTGAGAATATTTATTATGATTTCGACAAATGGAACATCAGACCGGATGCCGCCACCGAGCTCGATAAGGTTGTTATTTTCCTGAAGGAAAATCCTGGTATCACCGTTGAATTAGGTTCTCACACCGACTCAAGGGGTAGTTTTAAATATAATGAACGGCTGTCAGACCGCAGGGCAAAATCTGCCGTTGATTACATCATATCCCGCGGGATTGACAAGGGGCGCATCACCGCCAATGGTTACGGAGAGTACAAACTGGTTAACAGATGTGCTGACGGGGTGAGCTGCAGCGAGGAAGAGCATCAGGAAAACAGACGTACCGAGATTAAAATTTCAGGCGCTGCTGCTATGAAGGATTCAAATGAAGGCGAGCCGCTCGATAATTATAAATCCGGTCAGATCCTTCGGCAAAATGACTTTAATGAAGATTTTTTCAACAACTGCAATGATTCGGAATCAAGGAACATTCTTCCTATCTATTCTGTTCCGCAGCGTTGATAATAACCCTGAGCAGTTCCGGTTTTTCCGGGATGTTCAGGTTTCGCTTGCCCCCTAAGTTTCCTTTATATTTGTTTTCCCGCAGAAGGGCCTGTTTCCGGGCCCTTCTGCATTTTCAGTGCTTTGGGTTATCCGGCCGGATAAACAAGGGATTCAGACAACCATCCTGATGCGTGGATGATCCTGCACATCGCTTTGCCGGATTCTTCAACGCCCATGCATATCTGATTGGCTGGTATCGGAGTACATTTACATGGTTAGCTGTAAATGCGTTTTTGTTCGTGGCCGAAAGGTCTCAGGAAACGGGGAGCCTTAGTTTACAGAAACATGCCGGAACATTTGTCAATATTTTTCTCAGATGATGCTATTGTTCTCAAAACCGTGCTTTAGGACAATATCACCTTTGGAAATGTCAGCCCTTCTTTAATAAAACAGGTTAAGGATTGAATTAAAACTGCTTCAGGCCATCGCTGTTTACCCGTTATTCCGGTAAGCCTGAGCACTTATGGCTTCATTTTCATGAGCGGGATAATTACCTGATTTCCGGCATGCCAGTTTAAAGGGACAGGAGCGGGTTGAATAACAAAAAAGCCTGTAACAACAGGGTCACAGGCTTTACAAAGATTTCGGAATATTTTATCCGGCAAGTGTAAACTTGATGGGCATATTGAACTGCACACGAACAGGTTTTCCACGCTGTTTACCGGGGTTCCACTTGGGCATGGCCTTGATCACGCGGATGGCTTCTTCGTCGCAACCGCCGCCTATACCGCGGAGTACCCTGACATCGGTAACCGAGCCGTCGCGTTCAACAACGAAGGTAACGTAAACGGTTCCCTGAATACTGCTTTCACGTGCCATCTGAGGGTATTTGATATTCTGCTGCAGGAAGCGGATCCTGGCTTCATCGCCCCCCGGGAAACTTGGTGCATCTTCCACAACCATGAAGATTTCAGCCTCAGCAACCTCTTCTTCCTCAGTCACTGCGGGAGGAACATAAGCAGGAATTTCTGTCAGCTGTGAAGCTTCTGCATCGATGGTAATATCATCTTCTACCTCAACGTCATCCTGTACAATATTGATCAGGGTGGTTGTTGGAGGCGGTGCAGGGGGTGGGGGAGGTTTGTTCTGCTGAGTGATCTCGATCATCTCATCCTCAATATTTTCGACCTGACGTGCACCAAGATCAAGCTGTTGCTTGTCGTAGGTTTTCCATTCGAAAGCTACGAGAACGGCTGCGAGCGCGACAATCAGTCCGATCTGGACAAAGAACGTGCGTTTGCGTTCCAGGTCAGCTTTCGGGGTCTTTTTTGCTTCCATATATTTAACTGATAAGTAGTTACACTTAACCTTACTGCCTGCAAAAGGCAGTGTGCTAAATTAGTTAATTTTTCAGTTGACCGGTAATTTTTTTTGCTTTTTCTTAAGGTATTGAAAAAAAATCAGCCAACCCAGTATGATACCTGCGAAATCAGCAATGATATCGTAAATATTCCCGCTTCTTCCCAAAGGTAGCAATGCCTGAAGCAATTCGGATATTATTGCCAGTATAATACTGAATGCAAGCACCTTTACAGTAATATAACGTTTACCCCGGCCCGGATATTGTTTGTAAAATCCGCTGAATAGCAGCACAACAAGTACAGAAAACAGAAAGATATGTATCAGCTTGTCGGGTGAAAACAAATTCCAGAAACTGCCAACCCTGGGGATATAATTACCCGGCAACAGGGTCAGCACTAAAATAACAACCGTCCATAAAATGGACGGCATGAGATTTTTGGCTTTCGCAGGCATACCCGGAGAGCAGTCAGGAGAATTGGAATCAGGCACCGATCAGATTGCCGTAAGCAACTGCATCGAGCAGCCCGTCAGCTTCCGACGGATTGGTCATTTTAAGTTTGATGATCCAGCCTTCGCCGTAAGGATCCTTATTGATCATCTCAGGTGTGCTGTTTAATGCATCGTTGAATTCAAGGATTTCTCCCGAAACAGGGAGGAACAAATCACTGACAGTCTTTACTGCTTCGATGGTACCAAAGGTTTCGTGCTGGTCAAGCGTTTCCCCAACAGTCTCAACCTCGATGAAAACAATATCCCCGAGTTCACCCTGGGCATATTCCGTTACCCCGACAAGCGCGGTATCGCCTTCAATTTTAATCCATTCGTGATCCTTTGTGTACTTCAGATTGCTTGGAATGTTCATGACTTTTATGTTTTTTAATTGATGCCTTATCGGTGTCAAAATTACTAAAACACTTTTGAATTCAAATCAAATTCCGATTTATTATCTTATGCCCTCTAACTGTTCTTTATTGAAATGAAAGTGAAAGGTAATCAGCAACATAAGCACATCATCCTCCGCTGGCATTGTAAACTGTACCGCGGGTGTTCCGGAAACAGTCAGCATGAAAACCTTTGATACAGCCACTCCGAAAATGAGAAAAGGCTGCAACAAGGCAGCCTTTAAGCGTGAAGTGGTATTAACTTACTGTGCCAGGGTGAACCTCAGGCTTACACCGGCATTGGTTGTTGAGTTGGGAAACTGTGAAGAAACAAACGGGTTGGTAATCGTTTTATCAAAGAACAGACGCACGTTAAACCGCTGGTTGATTACATAATCAGCGGAGGAGTTTATAGAAACCATTCTGTTTCCTGTTGAAATCTGATTGATCTCTTCGTCAAGCCTGCGCAATACTGTTTTGTTGTCTCTGACCGAAAGGTCAAGTTTAACATTGAGGTCGCTCTTTAATTGCTGCCGTCTGCCTCCGCTTGAGAGGTTCAGTTTCACATCCTTGAAGCGGTATCCCACCCCGATAATCAGCTCGTTGCTCCGCACTTCGGTAACCTGGTTGTTGACAAAGCTCAGCTGCAGCGAACGGGTTTTCTTGATTTCGAACCTTGAGAGCAGACTGTTGTTCCAGGTCATGTCGAAATTGATCAGCGGGCTGAATTGTTCGGTGATGGCGATGGCATCGATCTGGTTTTTCGGGATGAAATTCTGATTGAAGTCCAAAGCTGACTGGAAACCGAGATTCTCAAGATAATCCACATTCGATACGTAGTTGCCTATGGAATATGTGGACAGATAAGCATGGGAAATCGTAAGATTTTTCAGGTACTTTTTGAAATAGGGTATTTTGCTGAGTCCTGTGTATGAAAATCTCCAGTTAGGGATAGGGATTTTCGGAAATGGAGAAAGGGAAACCTTCATCGGGTCGCGACCTGTGTAAGCAGCTATGAAGGCCGGTATCATTACATCCTGCGACCCGCTGCCATAGCCGGAGGGGAATGAGTCGGTAAGCATGGAATTCGGGTTCTGTTCACTCAGTCTTTTTGCGATGATGATGCGATAATCCTTGAAGTTCTCAAAGACTTCATTGATATTTTCATTCCCGTCTTTTTTGAAAGCGGTTTTCAAGGTGTAGAACGATATGCTGAATGAGCCCCTGTCCTGCGGGGAGGTTGAAGTGAATTCCCCGTTTGCGTTGGCCTTGAAGTATTCCTGGTAAGCGAATGATTGCTTCTTTTCAGCGGTAAATTCCACCCTGAATTCAGGGAACGGTTCATAGGTAACCCTGGCGTTCAGGTTTTTTGTAGCCCGGGTGATGTATGCGCTGTTAAGCAGGGTGTCTGTTGTCAGCCACTGATTACGGACTGCCCTTGACCGGATGTCTTCCTGGCTGCCGAAAGCGAAGCCGAAGCCCGGGGCCATGTCGGTAAGCCTGTTGCCAAGGATGTCGGGCTGAGGGGTAAATCCGGGTAAAAGGGTACCCTGCGATTCAGCGTAGGTGAATTGAACATCCTTGATACCGATAATCAGTTTAACGATGCCGATACCAAGCGCTTTGGCGATCTGCGGGGATTTTTTTGCTGTGGAGTCTGCATTGGCCGCGGGCTGCTGTTGGTCGGGTTCTTTCGGGGCCTGACGTGCGGTCTGACCCGGACGCTGCGGGGCCTGACCTCTTTTTGGCTGACCTATCTTGCGCAGAAAAGCCGATTTGTTGTAAAGATTGGTCATCCTGGCGCTACCATTGATGTTGATGGTGTTCGAGTTTTCAATGGTATTGCCCATAATTGACTGAATGGACCTTGGCGATGCTTCCCAGCGGAAAGTGCTGGCATACCTGGCGTTCAGCGAAACCCAGTTCAGCAGCGGAATTTTGTTGATGGGTACGATGTAATTCAGGTTCATGTTCTGCGTGAAGCGGTTCATGCTTCCGAAGTTCATGATTTCGTCCCAGATGGAATCGCGCTTGGCCTGCCAGTCGTCCGCAGTCCGGTTGATCTGCCCGGGAGGTTCGCTGATGTATGCATTGGCATTGGCCTGGTACTCCAGTTTCAGCGATTGCGCGAGGTCGAACTTAAGGTCATACAGCCTGTTCCAGTCCCATGTTTTGGTAAAAGTGGGCTCCAGAATAATCAGTGCATCACTCTTGTTTCGCAGCAGGCGTTCATTGTATTGCCGGTTCATATCCGTTCTGAATCCGAACATTTTGGGCATATAAAAGAAGTTGAAATCCTTGATGATAGCCAGTGACTTCTTCTGCAGGAATTTTACATTCTGCAATGGCTTAACCGGTTTGGGATTGTACAGGAAGTTATAGCCTATCCCGCCCCTGAACTGCTTGCGGCTGTCGTATTCAATGTCAATATTTCTGTGGAATATTTCAGAATAGGCATAGGTAAAGTCAAAATTTTCAATGTCGTAAATGCGTGGCTTTCCCCGGGCACCTACTTTCTCCTTGCGCATATTCACAAAGTTGATGTTGGTCCTGCGCGTGATATCCTGCACTTTATTTCTGACTGAATCCCTTTCACTTTTTTCAAGGTCATGCATTACTTCACTCATAAGAATATCAGGATCAAGCGGGTCGTATTTCGGGGTCATCCGCATCTCAGAATAGTCGATGTGCATCGGGATTTTGATTCCCGCTTTTTCCGGAAAGAATTTCCCGAGCTGAATATTGGTGGCTACATCAAACTGCCCGATGGCTTCCTGCTGTCTTTCATTTACCTTTTTCTCCAGGCTTCCAAAACCGGCGGTAGAGTAACTCCCTGAAAGCACCACATTGCCAAGGTCGGCCAGATTGGCGGCTATCCTGGCCGTGGCGGCAAAACCGCTTTTCTCATCAAAATCGGTAAGCCGCAGCTCATTCACCCATACCTCCACGCATTTTGATTCTCCGTCATCCTTGTCTGTGATAAACTGCTTCTTCGGATTTCTCACCCCGATCATAAACGCTTTAACATCGCTCATACTGGGCATACCAACTACGGTAATGCGGTTTTCGCCGTCAAATACCTCGTAAGGGGTCATCACCGTGACCATCGATCCGGGGCGGCCCATGGCATCGTTGCGTTGCTGTTTGGCTTTAACCAGCTTGTCCAGTTCAATATCCATCCTGTTGGCATCGGGCCAGATCAGCCTGGGGTTGGCAGCGGTTGTGTACCAGGGGGTAAACTCTACAGGCACTTCATACTCATAATAGTTTTCTGTGAAGTCGGACCCCATCCTGATAAATACTGTTACATCGCCTTTTGCCAGTTCCTGGTTTTCTATGGCTTTTTCGGCATGGATGTACATCTTGAGTTTTTTGTACTGCCTGAAGTCAAAGTCAGTTGTTTTATAGGTGCCCCTTGCATCGCCGTCAAGGAGATTACAAACCTTCAGTACCATGGCCTGCTCATTCAGGCGCTGATAATTGGTGGTACCCACGTTGATCTCGCGTTCGATGTCAGGCGGCAGCACATAGGGAACGGGAGAACGGCTGCCGTTCTCTTCAATACTTACGGTGGAAATATCAAATGAAGTTTCGCTCTGGTTGGGGTTGGGGATATATTCGCCCGGAGCCAGCAGGTTGCTGTAATATTTCCTCCACTCGCCCCGCACCAGTTCAAGGGTGGCAAACCTGAGTACAACAGGCTGTTCAAAATTCCGGAGGAACATGCGCATAAAACGTATGCTCTTGAAATCCTGAATATTGCCTATTACTTCGTCAGGGCTTTGTACGGGAATTTTAAACTGGTACCATTTCACATTGCCGCGCTTGCCGTTTTCGAGGGGGATATCCCCGGCCCTGAATATATCGGTGATATAGTTTTCTCCGATATTCATACGGTCGGGCGTCAGCCTGATTTTGTACTGGAAGTATCGTTCCTGCTCGTTCAGGGTATTGTCGCGGTTAATATCTTCCACATTGGGCAGGGTGGTGGCCTGTGTCTGAAACTGCTCGTTCGATTGTTCCGTTGCCGGTGAGTTGCCTTCCACCCCGTTATACATTTTATACCGTTCAATTACGCTGCCGTACTTTGGATCATTGTCGTAATCCGACCCCCTGAAGAAGTGATAATTGTCGCCCGATGGGTCTTCGAAGGCTTTCTGGTAAGCTTCAGAGGAAGTTCCATACTGGTTGGCGATTACCTGCAGGTAATTGTCATTAAAGAAGCTCCGTTCGTCCGCATCGGACAGCCCGTCGTATCCAACGTCCTGGAAGGGGCGGGCGGCAATGTCGTTGTCAAATGCATTTACAAGCGCCTGAAGTGTCGGCACTCGTCCCCAGATGGTGGTATCCACATTCTTAACCTCGGCGGAAACAGGAAGTCCGTTCTCATAACTCTTTCTCCCGTCGCGCAGAATATCTTCAGAAACGTCTCCAAGGTTGAAATAGAGGTCTCCGCCGTTATGGAGGGTGTCTTCCGAGAAGGGATCCATCAGCCAGAACTCAATATACTCCACGTTGGCGGCTTCGAAGTCGGTGGATTCGATTTTGCGCATAATCCCGCCCCAGCGTGACCTGGGGAACAGCAGCGTTCCGTCTTCAGCAAGCCCGCGCGATACCCCGCCGGGCATTACATCATAATTATAAGGCCCCCGCTCTTCGGGGAAGAAGGCAAGATTCAGGACCGGCAGGTTCATGGGTTGACCGTTGGGCGGATCGGCATTGGGGAAGACCTCGCTTTCGCGCACCAGCCTTACAGAATTGCGCGATAATTCATCCTTTGATACATTCTTTGGCCTGAGGTTGCTGTTGCGGTCGTAGAACAAGGGATCGATGGTGTACCAGGCAAGTTTGGCGCGGTTGAAACCATAGGCAAGTCCCGTGCCCTGGGCGGCTTCGGGGAACATATCGCGGCTGGTCTGCCCCTGGGGGGTGCTTGCCAGAAACCATGTACCTACGTTTTTAAGGTCAATGGTCGATTTGGCCCCTTCAAAATCATCGATATATGAGGTTCCTGTTTTTCCAACGGCACGGGAATGCCCCGGGATAAAGTGGGCAAATTCACCGTTGAACTGAATCCTTGAGATGGTTTTGGTGCTGTAAAAAGGCAGCTTGTCGATCAGTCTGGTGAGGGCCATCGACTCCGTCTGGTAATTGAAATCAAGCCCCCACATGGTGTTGGAAATCGGTTCCTGCCCGAAGTTCGTTTTCTGGGTCAGCGGGCGCTCATGCAGATTGAGCAGGGTTGCCCCGATAATGAAGTCTTTGTTGACCTTATAGTCAACATGCATTCCCATCATAGTCTGGGTTTGCAGGTTGAAAGAAGCATTGTTTTCAAGCGAAATGCTTACCGGAGTCCCTGAGTTGAGGATTCCCTCGTTGATAATCTTCACACGACCCAGGGTGTAATCCACAGTATAGTCAACATTCTCGGTAAGGGGAATCCCGCCAGCGGTCACGCGTACGGATCCCTGAGGCACATTCAGCGCATTGAGCGAAATCTCGGATCCCGAGGATGATTTATACTGTCCTTCAAGGATATATCTGTTTTTATCCGGATATTGCTGTGCGCCGCTTTTGGTAAGGGTGTACAGCGAGTCGTAGCAGTATTTATTTGCAAGCTGCTGATTGTCAAGTTTTTTTCTCAGGTAACTCCCAAAAGGTTCACGTACGGTAAAGAAGACCCTTCCGTTCGAAGCCTGAATGGTTCCTCCCTGGCGCGCGGCATTGTCAATAAAGTCAAAAATACCATCGTGGGGAGGATTCTGCTGGGGATCAAGATTATCGAAATTAAAAATCCTTAGCAGCGGAACCCCTTTGACGCCTTCAGGGCCTTCGGTAAAATAGCCGGTAGGAACGGTGTTCTCATTGCCCGAATAGAGGATATTCAGGATAAAATCTTCGCGGTTGAGCTGGAATGCCCCGATGTTGTAAACATTCTTCATCATCAGGTTCCACATCGGTATTTTGGTATTGAGGGCAGTGCTCTTCAATAGCTTTACCATAAGGGTTTTGGGAGAGGCGATGCCCTGATCGGAAAATTCACCGACCTGGAAAATGCTGTCCTGCCCGATAACGGTATATTGGTAGGCAACCGCAAGCACCTGATCCGGATTCAGGGTGCTGTTGAGCGAGATGAATCCCAGTTTTGAGTTGAAAGAATACTCGCTGGGGTTCAGTTTACGCGCGTTTTCAACCTTTTCGAAATCCAGTCCCGAAACATAGCCAAAGGGAGATCCTGTGAGGTATTGCGTCACCCTGTTGATGTTGCGGATATTGGTGGTGTCGAAGCGGCTGAGCAGTTCGTTTGACTTATTGTCAGGGTATGCGGCGCCGGGGCGGGGAGCAATGGTCTGGTTGTAGGGCACCTTTTCTCCGAGGTCCATCAGGGCGACAAGGTTACGGTTATCGGTCACCGCCGGGCCGATGTTGGTAATCCAGACTTCAATTTTGGTAATGTTGATATTGGAATTGACGATGGGGAGTTTGCTCAGCGCATTGTCATAATTATCGGCAAAGTACTGGGCCAGGAAAAAGTGTTTGTTTTCTTCGTAGTCGAGGGCCCTGACACTGAACTTGCTGGTTTGCGCGCCACCCTGCACGGTGATGGTTGAGGTTTCGCTTTTTTGTTGCGAGAAGACCCCGGTTACCGTGGCACGGCCGAACTGCATCTGGGTTTTCAGCCCGAAGAGGCTCTGGCTGCCGGTGATCAGGGTGCTGTTGAGCGGGAAGGTAACATCACCGGCTTCAATCAGTTTAATAATCTCGTCTTCTTTGCCTTCGTATTTGAGCTTCAGTTTGTTTTCAAAGTCGAAGGTGGCTTCTGTATTGTAGTTGGTGTTGAATTCAATTTTATCGCCGATTTTGGCCATCACGCTCATCTGTATGCGCTGCTGAAAGTCGAAGTTGGTGGTGCGGCGCTGGCGGATGTCGAGCGCGGGGTCGTCGCGGCGGTTTGAGAGTACGCCAAAAGTAACCTCTGCACTACCCTGCGGACGGATGTCAATGGTATTCCCTCCGAAAATCCTGTCGAAAACCTGGCCACCGATGTGTATCTGGGGGATAATCCCTGTACGTGAGACGCCCCCGGAAGCGACGGATTTTTCGCGCCAGTAGCTTTTGAGGGAGCGGTCGAGGTCCAGTTCCCTGAATTCATCAAAAGTAAGCGTAGTCGGGGGTGAAAGCGGCACAGTCCCTGCTTTCCGGATGATGCTGTAAGTGTTGGTGACCGGGTCGTAAATAATTTCTTCCGTGAAGTTGGAAGTATTGCCGAGAAAGAGTTTATTCTTATCCGCAGGTTCCGGAAAGGCGCCGGGTTCGGTAGCCGGAATCGGATAAAGCAGGGTTCCACCGGGTTTCGTGGTATCAGGCGGGGATGCAGGGGGTGTTTCCGGCCCGGTTATTCCTGAAAAATCATAAGGAACCGGTATTCCCCAGGCAATGGAAACAACAAAAAACAGTGCAAAAAGTCGGATAAGGTATTTTATTGTGCGCTCCAAGTAATTCAGTGTTTTGTATGTGTGTGATTACTGCCTGAATCGTCGGGATAACCTGCCTCTATGTGCTTCCGGAAGAGATCCGGTTATTTCAACGGTTTACCAGGGTGTTGCGTGTATTTATAATATTCTGAGGGCATGCTTGATGAGTTGTTCCACAGTCAGCGAGGTGCCTTCTTCTTTTAAAATCCGGTCAATGGTCTTCTCTGCCAGCGCTTTATTGAAGCCAAGCATCGACAAAGCAGATAACGCCTCTTCCTTCTTTGTATTGTGTGTGCTTCCCAAAATTTCTCTGAAGCCCTGACCCTTTCCGAGTTTATCTTTCAGGTCGATGATGATGCGCTGGGCCGTTTTCCCGCCAATGCCTTTAACCCGCTGCAATACAGGTACATTGCCAAGAATAATGGCTTCGGTTACTTCTTCGGGGGTAAGTGAGGAGAGGATAAGCCGCGCAGTTCCCGCCCCAACCCCTGAAACTGAAATCAGTTGCCGGAAAAGCTGGCGTTCCTCTTCGCTGGCAAAACCGTAAAGCACCATCGCGTCCTCCTTCACGGCAAGGTGCGTGAGCAGGCGGCAGGTTTCAAGATCCTTTATCCGGGAATAAGTGTTTACCGAAATGGAAATATCATAGCCAACGCCATGGCAATCAATCACCACTTCCGCCGGATTGATGCCGGCTATTTTTCCTTCGATAAATGCGTACATAAACAGGGCGCTTATCTGTTAACCGACAAAAATAGAGATATTTGTTGAATTGGTAATTATTTTCCTCCTTTCACATTGAATGGTTTATTTATCCGAAAAGTAATTTGATTTCCGGATGCAGTTTTATACATTTGTTTTATTGTTTATGCATCATCCTCCAACATCGTTAATCCCTGACCTATGAAGACCCCCTTGAGTAAAAAGAACGCTTTGGCCTATCATGCCGAAGGCAGACCCGGCAAAATAGAAGTCATTCCTACCAAACCCCACCACTCGCAGTATGATCTTACCCTGGCTTACAGTCCCGGTGTGGCGGAACCCTGTCTTGAGATCAAAGCCAATCCTGAGGATGTCTATAAATATACGGCAAAAGGCAATCTGGTGGCCGTTATCTCCAACGGCACCGCCGTGCTGGGACTCGGAGATATCGGTCCGGAGGCCGGCAAACCTGTGATGGAAGGTAAAGGCCTGCTGTTTAAAATATTTGCGGATATTGATGTATTTGATATTGAGCTCAGCGACAAATCCATCGAAGGGATGGTCAATACCATTAAGTCAATTGCCCCGACTTTTGGCGGAATCAACCTTGAGGACATCAAGGCACCGGAGTGTTTTGAGGTGGAAGACCGCCTGAAAGAATTGCTGGATATCCCGCTGATGCATGATGATCAGCATGGCACAGCGATTATTACCTCTGCCGGGTTGCTGAATGCGCTAGAAATCAGCGGAAAGAAAATTGAAGAGATCAGGGTGGTGGTGAATGGCGCGGGGGCATCCGCCATCTCATGTTCCAAATTGTATCTTTCCCTCGGGGTGAAACCGGAAAACCTGGTGATGGTTGACTCAAAGGGGGTCCTTAACAAGAAGCGCACGGATCTGAACCCCTGGAAGCAGAAGTTTGTCACCTCACGCGATATCAATACCCTGGCGGAAGCCATGAAGGATGCTGATATGTTCCTGGGACTTTCGGTTGCCGGGGTCGTTACTCCTGAAATGTTGCTCAGTATGGCTGACCATCCCATCGTTTTCGCGCTGGCCAATCCGACGCCTGAAATATCATACGAACTTGCAACGGCTACCAGGAGCGACCTGATCATGGGAACAGGACGTTCTGATTTCCCCAACCAGGTAAACAATGTACTTGGCTTTCCATATATTTTCAGGGGCGCGATGGATGTAAGGGCCACCGCCATCAACGAGGAGATGAAACTGGCCGCGGCACATGCCCTGGCTGATCTGGCCAAGCAGCCGGTGCCTGAGGAGGTGAACATCGCTTACCAGGTAACCAATCTGAAATTCGGAAAAGATTATATAATTCCAAAACCCAGTGATCCCAGGCTGATCACCCATGTTGCTCCTGCCGTTGCCAAAGCGGCTATGGATACCGGCGTGGCGCGTAAACCCGTCACCGACTGGGATGCTTACCGCGATGAACTGGGTAAACGGTTGGGACTGAGCAATCCGCTTATCCGGCAGATCAAAGCGAGGGCTAAAAAGAACCCCAGGCGGGTGGTATTTGCCGAAGCCGAAAATTACAAGATCCTCAAGGCTGCTGAAATCGTTGTGGAAGAAGGTATTGCTATTCCGATCCTGCTGGGTAGCCGCGAAGTCATTATGAGGCTTATCAATGAACACGACCTTGAATTACATGATATTGAAATCATTGATCCTCGGTCGCCTGAGGAAAATGAAAGACGCGAATCCTTTGCCGCACAGTTTTTTGAAAAACGCAAACGCAGGGGCGTCACCATGAATGCGGCGCGCGATATGATGACGCACCGCAACTACTTCGGCCCCAGCCTTGTTGAAAACGGTTTTGCCGATGCCATGATCTCCGGCCTCACCAGCAGCTATCCTGCTACCATACGCCCGGCATTGCGTATTATCGGCAAAAAGAGGGGGGCTTCCATCGTGTCAGGGATGTATATCATGCTTACCAAAAAAGGCCCCATTTTCTTTGCCGATACTACGGTGAATATGAATCCCGATGCCGATAAACTGGTCGAAATCACCAAACAGGCCGCCGCTACCGTAAGGCAGTTTAACATAGAGCCCAGAATCGCCATGCTTTCTTATTCAAACTTTGGTTCTGTGGAAGGGAATATTCCCATCATGGTAAGGACTGCGGTGGAAAAACTGCACAAAGAATGTCCCGATCTGATTGTGGATGGCGATATGCAGGCCAATTTTGCCATCAACAACGATCTGCTGCGCGAAAACTTCCCCTTTTCCAAGCTGGCTGACGGACCGGCAAATACACTGATTTTCCCCTATCTGACGGCCGGTAATATTGCTTACAAGCTGATTCAGGAGTTGGGAGGCGCCGAAGCCATCGGGCCTATACTCATGGGGCTGAGCAAATCGGTCCATGTTTTACAGATGGGTTCAAGTGTTTCCGAGATTGTGAATATGGTAACCATTGCCGTGATTGATGCCCAGCGGAATGAATCAACCTGAGGTACATGGGATGTTCGTTAAATGACATGTTCTTTTATTTTTGCCACGTAAGCTCCCAGACTCTAAAAAGAACACCACATTATTACAGTAATAAGTTGTCTCGGAGGTTTACAACAGGTTTGTTGAATAACCTGGGTATGATTGTGCGAAAATTCTCAACTCAAAAGCGGATATCAATTTATTCATTACTATGCCTGACCTTCGTTTTATTTTAACGTAGTGCAGCATCTGCAATCAGCTGTTCAGTTTTTCATTTTTTTCACCATTGTCCGGATAAAATGAAGAAAGAATTTGCCACAAAGACACAAAGACTCTAAGTGTCACTAAATGAGATAAATAAATTTGTGCGACTTGGCGCCTTTGTGCCTTAGTGGCTTCTTTGAAAACCAAAGTCACAATATCGTATCGGGCACATCAAATAAGGATTTACCCCTTTGCGCAATTAATTAACGGTTTCTTTTTCATGCTAATATCTAAATTATTACTTTTGTTCGGCTATTCCGGATAACAGGGTCTGGTATCTGAAAAGCCGGGAAAATTTTAAAATTCAATAATATGAAAAAGATCACTGTAATCGGTGCCGGTAACGTCGGCGCAACCTGTGCAAATGTTATTGCACATAAAGACCTTACCCGTGAAGTTGTATTGGTGGATATCAAAGAGGGCGTCGCCGAAGGGAAGGCCCTGGATATCTGGCAGACCTCTTCCATCAATAATTTCAATACGCGTGTAGTCGGGGTTACCAACGATTATCTCAAAACCAAGGGTTCCTCAATCGTGGTAATCACTTCCGGGCTGCCCCGAAAACCGGGCATGAGCCGCGACGACCTTATCAAGACCAACGCCGCCATTGTGAAAGACGTTACCGAGAAGGTGGTAAAATACTCGCCGGAAGCGATCATCATCGTGGTTTCAAACCCGCTTGATGTGATGACTTATGCCGCTTACAAAGCCGCCCGCAAGCATTCGAGCCGCGTTTTCGGGATGGCTGGCATCCTCGATACCGGACGTTACAAGGCATTTCTGGCCGAAGCGCTTGATGTTTCGCCCAAGGACATTCATTCCCTGCTGCTTGGCGGGCACGGCGATACCATGGTTCCCCTGCCCAGGTTTACCTCTATTGCCGGCATCCCGGTAACGGACCTGCTGAATAAAGAGGAAATCGACAAGATTGTGGAAAGGACCAAAAAAGGCGGTGGCGAGCTGGTGAACCTGATGGGGACTTCGGCCTGGTATGCGCCGGGTGCCGCAGCCGCCCAGATGGTGGAAGCCATTGTGGATGATCAGAAGCGGATCTTCCCGGTATGTGCAATGTTAGACGGAGAATACGGTCTTCATGATGTCTATATGGGCGTTCCGGTAAAACTGGGATCCAGGGGTATAGAAGAGATAATTGAACTGAACCTGAACAAGGAAGAGAAGAAAATGCTGGAAGAATCTGCCAATTCGGTGAAAGGCGTTATGAAGGTGCTTGATGATATGAACCTTTTTGAAGATTGATTCCCATTGATAACCTGAATTTATTTAACGGCGGGAAATCCTGCCGTTTTTTTATCCGCCCGGCTTTCAGGAGAAACAAACTATGCCTTACAACCGGCCCTAATGCAGCAACGGCGCCAGCGCTTTTAAAATCCGGTTTGACGGGGCATAATGCAGCATTTGACCCCGCGTGCATTGTGAAAGCCCGGCTTATAAACGCCAGTATTTGAACTTTTTCAATCACTCTTTTCAACGTTTCGTCTTCGGTGGGGAGTTTGTAAGGTACAGGAGATTGAAGAGGTTTATTGTTCCTCGCACAAAGTTGCAAAAATCCGGGAATGTTTTCTAATCCACTGAAAACATGCATTATATCAAACCGATTGTAAGCAATCGGAATCATCCTAAATGATTCTGAATTCTCCGTCAAGCAGTTCTACATTGAAATTCACTTTTGCTTTCAATGCTTTAAAAACCCGCAGAATGGTTTCAATTGTTACATTCTTCGCATTTCTTTCAATTCGGGAAATTTGAGATTTTTGTACGCCGATCATTTCCCCCAATTCTGCCTGGGTCAGATGTCTTTCTTTTCTTGTGCGTTTAATTACTTCACCCAGGAGGTCAAGCCGAAGTTCGTACTCGTATTTATCTCTTTTTTCTGTCCCAACTTTCCCGAGGTGTTTGTCTTTTAACTCGTCAAGGGTATAAGTCTTTATTTCTTTTGCAGTTTCCATCTTTATTTTTTTTCGTTTTTTTGTTCAAAGTACAACTTCATAATTGCTTTCGCTTTCCCGATTTCTGCCCTTGGAATTTTGTCAGTCTTTTTAATAATTCCGCGAGTTGCAACTACAAGTGTTTCTGTCTTGTCCGTTTTATCCCAGAATGAAAGTAGCCGGTAGTACATTCTGTTATATTTGGTTCTGAACTCCCAAATTTCATCTTCAAGTTTTTTGAAAAGTTCCGGGTCATTGAAATATTTTGACTTGTCAATGTTGTAAATAATCTTTTCTTTCGCCTTTTCGTCAAGAATATCAAATAGTTCCCAAACTTCGTCAAGTAGAACAATCTCAAATTTAGGTTTCATTCATTGTATATTTATAAACGACAAATTTAGACCAATGTTCTAATATATGGAAACTATTTTGCGATTTTTTTCCTGAACTATGTTTGTTAACTGGCTTTTATTCGCCTCATATGGTCAAGCCCTTAAGGTTAGTATATTCATCGTGGTTCCCGTGGGCATCGCAGGTGTAAAACTAGTTAAAAATCCGGTCAGAGGTAAGGCGCGTGCGGGTATTTTGGGGATGCTGGCCAGGGTGCAAAATCATTAGAAAGGGAATCGGAATCACATATGCAGTGGAAGGCATAATTCATAGCAATGCAATAGCTCATTTTAAAATGAGTTTGATTGGTTGAGAAGAAAACTGACCAACAAAAACTTTCTTTGGAACTCTGCCAGCAGAAGGAACCTTTTGAATTAGCGCAGACTCATAATTTAAGCTGTAAACTTTATCGTAACTATTGCAATAATAAATGTATAAGTAATACACTCCTTTTGACAAATTATGCCTTCCCAAATAAGGACAAACAATAACTGTAGAGTCCTGTGTAAGTGAAATGCTTCCTCTTTTCAGGCAATCGTTTATTTTTTGCTTTCTAATAAAACAACCTTTCAGTCTGGACCTTTGTTTGGATTCGTAAAAATTACTGTCAATTTCTAAAGGTTTATTTTCATAATTTATGTATTGAGGCTGCATAATTTCACCATTTAAATCCTCAATTCTGAAATCTAATTTGTTCTTATAACATTCGTTTTCGAAGAAAGGAGTACCTGGAGCAGAATACCATAAATCAGGGTATATCATGCCGGTTACATTTTTCAGAAACAATGTATCTGCATTTGACATGTTCTTAAACGTTACTGATATGGAAACTGATGTTGCCCGCTTTTTATGTACAACAATGGAATCATTGGATACAATTATAACCTCATCGTGTATTTTTTGTCCCGAAACCGCATTGATAAATAAGCACAAAAACAGAAATATCATCGGGAATTTAATTCCCGGAAATACTTCAGAAAGATGAGAAGTATTTTTTCTAAAATAAACTCCAGTAACGTGTAGCATATTTTTCCATCATTTGGATTCTATAATCATTAGGATTTCGTAAATAATTGTATGAATGTGCCCGGAATTCAAGCATTGCATTCATTCTTGAATTTACCAGTTCTGAGGTTTCAAAAACATTACCGCCATTTATGCTATACAACCAAGCTGCAGTCCCTTCATACCAATCATTGGCATGAAAAAACTCATGATAAAGAGTTTCTATCGCATTAATATTATTTTTTGCTCATCCGTTATTATACCAGTAATTATTTGACACAGCAATTGCAAGCCT
>VSSQ01000542.1_pt1 | contig 22837 bp, 20 predicted proteins | sample 4763081 | NCBI WGS metagenome assembly VSSQ01 (sample SAMN12137344, study PRJNA551015) | bioreactor metagenome | isolation source: SDC9 anaerobic chlorinated ethene degrading culture | place: USA: Knoxville, Tennesee | collected 2015-01-01
GGCCGATCGAGGCATTGCAGGCCGGCGACCGGGTGCTGACCCGCGATTCCGGGCCGCAGCCGGTGCGCCTTGTCGCCCGCGCCACGCTGCGCGCGCTCGGCTCGCTCGCCCCCGTGGTGATCTCGGCCGGCACGCTTGGCAACGAGGGCGACCTGATCGTCTCGCCACACCACCGGATCTTCCTCTACCGGCGCGGCGAGCGGCGGATCGGCGATACCTCGGAAATTCTCGTGCAGGCCAAGCACCTCGTCGATGGCGAGCATGTCTGGCGGCGCGAGGGCGGCTATGTCGACTATTACGCGCTGGTCTTCGACCGGCACGAGATCATCTATGCCGAGGGCATCCCGGTCGAGAGCCTGATGGTGAGCGAGGCGACGCTCGGCCTGCTGCCCGAGGAGCTGACCGCCGAGATCCGCGCCCGCCTGCCGGACCTGAAGCACAAGCCGCATTTCGGCACCGAGGCCGGGCGCGAGACAGTCGAGCGTGTGGGGCGTGCGAAGATCTTCCGGCCGCGCAACAAGGACTGAGGGTGCAGGGGGCGCTGCCCCCTCTTTTGCCTGACGGCAAAATTCACCCCCGGGATATTTGGAGCAATTGGAAGATGAGCGCCGGCTTTCGCTTCCAATTGCCGCAAATATCCCGGGGGTGAGGCCCGAAAGGCCGAGGGGGCAGCGCCCCCTGACCCGGTCTCAGTGCGCGCCGCCCTTGCCGCTCAGGCGCGCGATCACCGGGTTGATGACCTTGGTCACCAGCGGCACCAGCGCCAGGCCAAAGGCAAGGCCGAAGACCCCGTCGCAGGCGGCGGTGACGAACCATTCGACGGGGCCCGCGAGGCTGGCGCCCACGCCCTCCGCCGCCGTCAGCGCAAGGTGATGGATCGCCTCGTAGGGCGCAGCCCAGAGCGTTTCTGCCGCGCCATGCAGCACGATCGAGCCGCCGACCCAGACCATCGCCGCCGTGCCCACGGCCATCAACCCCGACAGGAATCCCGGCATCACGTGGACAAGGCCGCGGCCGAAGGCGCGGGTCGGCGCGAGCCGGGCGTTGCGGGCGAGCCAGAGCCCGATGTCGTCCATCTTCACGATCAGCGCGACGCCGCCATAGACCGCCGCGGTGATGCCGAGCGCGACGACCGCGAGCGCCAGCGCCTCCATCCAGACCGGCTGGCCCGCCGGCAGTGCGGCCAGTGCGATGGTCATGATCTCGGCCGAAAGGATGAAATCGGTCTTCACCGCACCCGAGACCTTCGCCGCCTCGAGATGGGCCGGGTCGCCGGTCTCTTCCGCCGCACCATGGGCTGCCGCGGGACGGAAGAGGTGCAACACCTTCTCCGCGCCCTCGAAGCACAGATAGCTGCCGCCGAGCATCAGCAGCGGCGTGATCGCCCAGGGCGCGAAGGCCGACAGAAGCAGCGCCAGCGGCAGCAGGAAGACAAGCTTGTTGCGGATCGAGCCGAGCGCGATCTTGCCGACGATCGGCAGCTCGCGCGCCGCGGCAAAGCCATGCACGTATTTCGGCGTCACCGCCGCATCGTCGATCACCGCGCCTGCGGCCTTGGCGCCGGCCTTGGCCGCCTGCCCGGCCACATCGTCCACACTCGCCGCAGCGATCTTGGCGATTCCCGCCACGTCGTCGAGAAGCGCCAGAAGCCCGCTCATGGAAAACCCCGTCCATCGTTTGCGGCAAGGTATGAAGCCGGTGCGGGCGATGCAAGGGCGCATGCGGGGCTGTATCCGGGACAATCCGCCCCTTGCGCGGCCCCGTGCGATGGTCCACAAATCCATCCGACTGCAGGATAAGGACGCCCGCCATGCTCGACCAGAACGCCAAACCCACCGAAGAAATCGACGTGCGCGAGGTCTTCGGCCTCGACAGCGACATCAAGGTGAAGGGCTTTGCCGAGCGCACCGAGCGCGTGCCCGACCTCGACCCGACCTACAAGTTCGACCCCGACACCACGATGGCGATCCTCGCGGGCTTTGCCTACAACCGCCGGGTGATGATCCAGGGCTATCACGGCACCGGCAAATCGACCCACATCGAGCAGGTCGCGGCGCGGCTGAACTGGCCTTGCGTGCGCGTCAATCTCGACAGCCACGTCAGCCGCATCGACCTGATCGGCAAGGACGCGATCAAGCTCGTCGACGGCAAGCAGGTCACCGTGTTCCACGAGGGCATCCTGCCCTGGGCGCTGCGCAACCCGACCGCGATCGTCTTCGACGAATACGATGCCGGCCGCGCCGACGTGATGTTCGTGATCCAGCGCGTGCTGGAAACCGACGGCAAGCTGACGCTGCTCGACCAGAACGAGGTGATCACCCCGAACCCGTATTTCCGCCTGTTCGCCACCGCGAACACGGTCGGTCTGGGCGACACCACGGGCCTCTATCACGGCACCCAGCAGATCAACCAGGGCCAGATGGACCGCTGGTCGCTGGTCGCCACGCTGAACTACCTCAGCCATGATGCGGAAACCGCGATCGTGCTGTCGAAGGCGCCGCATTACAACACCGAGAAGGGCCGCAAGATCATCGGGCAGATGGTGCATGTGGCGAACCTGACCCGCACCGCCTTCATGAACGGCGATCTCTCGACGGTGATGAGCCCGCGCACGGTGATCGCCTGGGCGCAGAACGCCGAGATCTTCCGCAACGTCGGCTATGCTTTCCGGCTCACCTTCCTCAACAAGTGCGACGAGCTCGAGCGCTCGACCGTGGCCGAGTTCTATCAGCGCCTGTTCGACGAGGAACTGCCGGAATCGGCGGCGGTGATCGCGGCGCGCTGAGCCGCCGTCAGAGTCCTGAAAAAACGGCGCGCCCGCGGGCGCGCCGTTTCGTTTCGCGAGGGGTGTTTCGGAATACCCGGCTCAGCCGCGGGCGGCCTTGGTGGCCTTCGACCACCAGGCGATGTCCTCGAGCAGCGCCTTCGCCGAGCCGGCGATATGGCCCTCGATCGACGCCATCTCGCCGTTCTGGCCGAGCGGCGAGACCGCGAAGAAGTCGCCGCCGCCGATATGCACGGCATTGCGCACCGGCACCATCTGCAGCTCGACCGCGATCGCGCGCAGATGCTCGATCGCGCGGGCGGCCCCCACGCCGCCATAGCCCACCGCGCCCATCGGCTTCTTGCCCCATTCGACATAGGCCTGATCGAGCGCGTTCTTCAGCGAGCCGGTCAGCGAGTGGTTGTATTCGGCGGTGACGAAGATGTAACCGTCGAATTCGGCGATCTTCTTCTGCCAGGCCTGCGCCTCGGGCGCGGCCGAGGGCATCCAGGCGTTCGAGGCCGCCTCGTTGAACAGCGGCAGGTTGAAATCGCGCAGATCGACCAGCTCGAAGCTCAGGTCGGGGCGTTCCTTCGTCGCGAAGTCGAAAAACCAGTTGGCGGGTTTGTCGGCAAAGCGCGTGGCGCGGGTCGAGCCGATGATGATGGCAATCTTCGGGGTGGTCATGTCTGTCTCCGGTGGTCCGACGGGGCACGTCCCGGCCCCGTTTCTGGCATTACTATGAGCGCAGATGCGCCCGGCGCAAAGCCTGAGTTCTGTTCAAAATCGAACCCTTCCGGTGCAGCCGGGAAAGGGCCGCCGCACCCGGGCGCAGCGGCATGCCAAACCCCTTGCCGAGGGGGCGGCGGGGTGCTTTACCTGAGCCATGAGCAAGCCCATCGACAACCCCGCCGATCCCTTCAAGAAAGCCCTCGCCGAGGCGACCAAGACGCTCGCCGACGCGCCCGAGCTGACGGTGAGCTATTCCGTCGACCCTTCGGGGGTCTCGGGCGACCAGATGCGCCTGCCGCAGGTCAGCCGGCGGATGACGCGCGACGAGGTGATGCTTGCGCGCGGCACCGGCGATGCGCTGGCGCTGCGCCGGCGCCACCACGACGACGCGCTTGGCGCGCGCTATCTGCCCACGGGCGACATGGCGCGCGCCCTTTACGAGGCGATGGAGGGGGCGCGCTGCGAGGCGCTTGGCGCGCGCGAGATGCCGGGAACGCTGACCAATATCGACGCGAAGATCGCGCATGAGGCCGAGCGCAAGGGCTATGCGCAGATCCGCTCGCGGGCCGAGGCGCCGCTGGCGGTGGCCGCGGGTTATCTGGTGCGCGAGCTGGCGACCGGGCGCAAGCTGCCCGCGGCGGCCGAGCATGTGCTCGACCTGTGGCGGCCGTTCCTGGAAGAGGCCGCGGGCGACGCGCTTGCCCAGACCAGCGACCTGCTCGCAGATCAGGCCGCCTTTGCGAAGCTTGCCCGTCAGGTGATCGCCGATCTCGGCTATGCCGATCAGCTTGGCGAAGACCCCGACGAGGAAATGAACGACGAGGCCGACCCCGAGGAGGAGGCCGAGGAGAACGAGAACGGCGAAAGCCAGGATCAGGAGCAGAGCGAGCAGGACGACAGCGAGGCCAGCGCCGAAAGCTCGCAGGAGCAGACGCAGGACCAGCAGCAAAGCGCGGTGAGCAGCGACTCGGTCTCGGAAGACGAGCTCGGCGAGGAAATCGACATGCCCGCCGATGCGCCGCCCGAGCCGCCGGCGCCGCCCGCAGCCTCGCAGGCCGATCCGAACTATCGCGTCTTCACCACCGCCTTCGACGAGGAGATCCGCGCCGAGGATCTGGCCGAGCCGGTCGAGCTCGAACGGCTGCGCGCCTATCTCGACCAGCAGCTCGAGCCGCTGAAGGGCGCCGTCTCGCGGCTTGCGAACAAGCTGCAACGCCGGCTTCAGGCGCAGCAGAACCGCAGCTGGGAGTTCGACCGCGAGGAGGGCATCCTCGACGCCGGCCGGCTCGCCCGCGTGGTGGCGAACCCGACGATGCCGCTCAGCTTCAAGATCGAGAAGGACACCGAGTTCCGCGACACGGTGGTGACGCTGCTGCTCGACAACTCGGGCTCGATGCGCGGCCGGCCGATCTCGATCGCGGCGATCTGTGCCGATGTGCTCGCCCGCACGCTCGAACGCTGCTCGGTCAAGGTCGAGATCCTCGGCTTCACCACCCGCGCCTGGAAGGGCGGGCAGAGCCGCGAGAAATGGCTGGCCGAGGGCCGCCCGCAACAGCCCGGCCGCCTGAATGATCTGCGCCACATCATCTACAAGTCGGCGGATTCGCCCTGGCGGCGGGTGCGCGCGAACCTTGGCCTGATGATGAAGGAAGGCCTGCTGAAAGAGAACATCGACGGCGAGGCGCTCGAATGGGCGCACAGGCGGATGCTGGCCCGCCCCGAGGCACGCAAGATCCTGATGGTGATCTCGGACGGCGCGCCGGTCGACGATTCGACGCTGTCGGTCAACCCGGCGATCTTCCTCGAAAAGCATCTGCGCGACGTGATCGCGATGGTCGAGAAGCGCCGCGCGGTCGAGCTCATCGCGATCGGCATCGGCCATGACGTGACGCGCTATTACCAGCGCGCGGTGACGATCACCGATGTCGAGCAGCTGGCCGGCGCGATGACCGAACAGCTGGCAAGCCTGTTCGACAGCGATCCGCGGGCCCGCGCGCGCGTCTTCGGCATCGCACGGGCGGCACGCTGATGTTTCAGGAATTTTCCGCGAAATCCTCGCCGGCGAACGGGCCGGTGCGTCTGGCAGCGCTGCGCCGCGAGATCGGGCGCGCGGGACTTGACGGCTTCATCGTGCCGCGCGCCGACGTGTTTCAGGGTGAATATGTCGCCGAAAGCGACGCGCGGCTTGGCTGGCTGACCGGCTTCACCGGTTCGGCGGGCTTCTGCATCGCGCTGGCCGACCGCGCCGGGGTGTTCATCGACGGCCGCTACCGCGTGCAGGTCCGCGCCGAGGTCGATCTGACGGCCTTCACCCCGGTGCCCTGGCCCGAGGTGAAGCCCGGCCCCTGGCTGCGCGAGCAGATGCCGCAGGGCGGGCAGGTCGGCTTCGACCCGTGGCTGCACACCCGCCGCGAGATCGAGGAGCTGGCGAAGGCGCTCGCCGGATCAGGCATCACGCTGGTCGAAAGCCGCAACCTCGTCAACGCGATCTGGACCGACCGCCCTGCCCCGCCGCGCGCGCCCGCGCGCATCCACCCGGCCGAATTCGCGGGCGAAGACAGCGCCGCGAAGCGCCGCCGCCTTGGCGCGGCGCTGGCCACCGGCGGGGCGCGCACCGCGGTGCTGACCCTGCCCGACTCGATCGCCTGGCTGTTGAACATCCGCGGCGCCGACATCCCCCGCAACCCGGTGGTGCAGGCCTTCGCGCTGCTCGATGCGACCGGGGGCCTGGCGCTGTTCGCCGACCCCGAAAAATTCGACGCGGCCCTTCTTGCCCATCTCGGCCCCGAGGTGCGGCTGGCCCCCTTCGACGCCTTTGCCGAGGCGCTGACCGATCTGGCGGGCCCGGTGCAGGTCGACCCCGCCACCGCGCCGCTTGCCGTGTGGCGGCTGCTCGAGGCGGCGGGCATTCCGGCGGTTGCCGGCGAAGACCCCTGCATTGCCGCGAAGGCGCGCAAGAACCCGGCCGAGGTCGCCGGGATGGAGGCCGCGCATCTGCGCGATGCCGCGGCGCTGGCCGAGTTCCTCGCCTGGGTCGATGCCGAGGCGCCGACGGGCGGGCTGACCGAGATCGACGTGGTGACGCGGCTCGAGGACTGCCGGCGGGCAACCGGCGTGCTGCTCGACATCAGCTTCGACACGATCTGCGGCGCCGGCCCCAATGGCGCGATCGTGCATTACCGGGTGACCGAGGGCACGAACCGCGCCGTCACCCCGGGCGCGCTGCTGCTCGTCGATTCCGGGGCGCAATACCCCGACGGCACCACCGACATCACCCGCACCATCGCCGTGGGCCCGGTGCCCGAGGAGGCGCGCGGCCCCTTCACCCGCGTGCTGCGCGGGATGATCGCGGTGGCGCGGGCGCGCTGGCCGCGAGGCCTCGCCGGGCGCGACCTCGACGCGCTGGCGCGCGCACCGCTGTGGCAGGCGGGGCTCGACTACGACCACGGCACCGGCCATGGCGTCGGCGCGGCGCTGTGCGTGCACGAGGGCCCGGCGCGGATCTCGCGCATTTCCGACGTGGCGCTAGCCCCGGGCATGATCCTGTCGGACGAGCCCGGCTATTACCGCGAGGGCGCCTTCGGCATCCGCATCGAGAACCTGCTGCTGATCGAAGAGGCATCGAAGCTTGGCGACGGGCGCGACCAGCTCTGCTTCCGCACCCTGACCTGGGTGCCGATCGACCGCCGGCTGATCGTCGCCGAGATGCTGAGCACCGAGGAACGTGCCTGGCTCGACGGCTATCACGCCGAGGTGCTGGCGCGCGTCGCGCCGCTTGTCAGCGCCCCCACCCGTGCCTGGCTCGAGGCCGCCTGCGCGCCGCTGTGAAAAAGGGCGGGGAAACCCGCCCTTTCTGTTTTCCGGGCCCGTGCGCTCAGAGCGTTTTGAGCACCTGTGCCGCGGCGCGGGCGATGACGATTTCCTCGTTCGTCGGGATCACCAGAACGCGGGTCTTGCCGGTCGAGATCTCGCGCGCATGGGTGACGTTCTTCTCGGCATCCAGAGTGATGCCCAGCCACTCCATCCCCTCGCAGACCTGGGCACGGACATTGGCCGAATTCTCGCCGATGCCGCCACAGAAGACGAGCCCGTCGATGCCGCCAAGCGCCGCCGCGATGCCGCCGAGTTCACGCCGGATGCGGAAGCAGAAATAGTCGATCGCCTCCTGCGCGTGCGGATCGTCCGAGGACTCGAGCGTGCGCATGTCGTTCGACACCCCCGACAGCCCCTGCAACCCCGACTCCTTGTAAAGCAGCTCCGACAGCCCGTGGCTGTCGAGCCCGTCGGTGTCCATCAGGTACAGCAGAACGCCCGGGTCGATCTGCCCGGTGCGGGTGCCCATCGGCAGCCCGTCAAGCGCCGAGAACCCCATCGTCGTGTCGATCGGATGGCCCCCCTTCATCCCGCACATCGAGGCACCCGAGCCCAGATGCGCCACCACCACCCGGCCCTTGTGCAGCGCGGGCTCGGTCCGGGCCAGCTCGCCGGTGATGTAGTCATAGCTCAGCCCGTGGAAGCCGTAGCGCCGCACGCCCTTCTCGTAATAGCGCCGCGGCAGCGCATAGGTGTCGTTGACGAAGGGATGCTCGCGGTGGAAGGCGGTGTCGAAACAGGCGATGTTCGGCACGCCGGGGAAGGTGTCGACCGCAGCACGCACACCGGCAAGGTTGTGCGGCTGATGCAGCGGCGCGAAGGGCGCAAGGCGCGCGAGCTCCTTCATCGTCGCCTCGGTGAGGCGCAGCGGCTCGGCATGGTTCACGCCGCCATGCACGACGCGGTGGCCGACGGCGATCACCTCGAGCCCCGGGAAGTCGGCCTGGAACACCTCGAGCGCGGTGCGCAGCGCGGCGCCATTGGTGCGGAAGGCGGTCGGCGCGTGCTCGGGCATCGGCAGGTTGCGCCCCGCCGCGTCGCGGATCTTCATCGCCGCCTCGCGCCGGCCGATGCGGTCGACGTGGCACATCGCAAGGGTCTCGAGATCCTCGGTGAAAAGCCCGAGCTTGAGCGAGGAGGAGCCCGAGTTGACGGTCAGGATCGCGCGCGTGGTCATTTCGCCGCCCCCTTCACCCGGTTGTGGTGGATCGCCGCGACCGCCGCCGAGGCGAGGCGCGCCATCGCGCTGTCCGACCGCGAGTTCAGGATCACCGGCACCTTCGCACCGAGCACCAGCCCCGCCCCTTCGGCATGGCTGATATAGGCAAGCTGCTTGGCCAGCATGTTGCCCGCGTCGATGCCCGGCACCACCAGCACCTCGGCATGGCCCGCGACCGCGCCGCGCAGCCCCTTGGTCCGCGCCGCGCCGATGTCGACGGCATTGTCCATGGCGAGCGGCCCGTCCACGACACCGCCCTTGATCTGGCCACGTTCGGCCATCTTCGACAGCAGCGCCGCGTCGATCGAGGAGGGGATCGCCGGGTTCACCGTCTCGACCGCCGACAGTACGCCCACCTTCGGCACCTCGATACCAAGCGAGATCGCAAGCTCGATCGCGTTCTGCACGATGTCGACCTTGGTCACGAGGTCGGGCGCGATGTTGATCGCCGCGTCGGTGACCAGAAGCGGATGCGGAACACCCGGCACGTCCATCACGAAGACATGGGTGAAGCGGCGCCCGATGCGCAGCCCGCAGGCCTTGTCGAGCATCGGGTGCAGCAGGTCGTCGGTGTGCAGATGCCCCTTCATGATCGCATTCGCCCGGCCCTGATTGACCAGATCGACGGCGAGCCGCGCCGCCGCCGCATCGGTCGGCACGTCGATCACCTCATAGCCGTCGAGCGACTTGCCAAGGCTTGCCGCCGCGCGCGCGATCTTGACACCGTCGCCGATCAGGATCGGACGGATCAGCTTGCGCTCGGCCGAGATCAGCGCGCCGTCAAGGGCGTGTTCCTCGACCGGGCAGACCACCGCGGTGTCGAGTTCGGGAAGCCCCTCGGCGACGTTGAGCAGCGCCGCGAAATGGCGGTGGCGCTGCACGATCAGCCCGGGAACCTCGAGTTCGTCGAAGCGCAGCTTGACCGTCGGCGCCTCCACCGTCGCCTCGCCCTCGACGACGAGCGCGTCATCCTCGACCCGGCGCACCTCGGTATGCAGATGGATGGTGCCGTCCGCGTCCTTCGCGGTGACGGTGACGCGCGAGATCAGTTCCTCGCCCTCGACCACACGGGCGTGGAAGGTCAGCGTCTGGGTCTTGTAGACCGTGCCCGGGCCGGGCAGGAAATTGCCCAGCACCGCCGAGATCAGCGAGGCCACGAACATGCCCGGCGCCACCGCCTCGCGCTTGCCGTCGCCGTCGCCGTCCTCGGATGCGAGGTGCAGCGGGTTGTAATTGCCCGAGGCGGCGGCGAAGACGTAGAAGTCGTCGGCGGTGCACAGGCGGCGCAGCTCGGCACTCGTGCCCGGCTGCAACTCGTCCCACATCCGGTTTTCCAGAATCATCGCGCGTTCCTTTCGGTCTGGTCGTCCGCGGCATCATCGGCCACCGGACGGGGTCTCTGCAACCGCAACGCTGCGCCGCGGCATTCGGCCCGCTTCTAGCGCGCGCCGCGGCGGCGAACCTTGATCGACGACAAAGAGCGGTTCGCCGCGCATGTTTTTTTCCCGCCTCTTTCGCCGGCCACCGCAACGTCATAAGACGGAACCGATCATGGATTTCGCGGAGGTGAAAATGGCACTTGCAGCGGCGATCACGGCGCTTGAGGCGCTGTTCGGCACGCGGTTCACGCAGACCCGGCCCGAGCGCGAGGCGCACGGCCATTCCGAGGCCTGGTTTCCGCTGACCCCGCCCGATGCGGTGGTCTATCCCGAGACCACCGAAGAGGTTGCGGCGCTGATGAAGATCTGCGCGGCCGAGGGCGTGCCGGTGACCGGCTGGGGGGCGGGCACCTCGCTCGAGGGCCACGCACTGCCGCTCGAAGGCGGCATCACCGTCGATTTCACCCGGATGAACCGCATCGTCGATCTGTCCGCCGAGGACCGGCTGGTGCGGATCCAGCCCGGGCTGACGCGCGAGGAGCTGAACACCGAGCTGCGCGCGACGGGCCTCTTCTTCCCGGTCGATCCGGGCGCGAATGCGACGCTTGGCGGCATGGCCTCGACCCGCGCCTCGGGCACGACCACGGTGCGCTATGGCACGATGCGCGACAATGTCGCCGCGCTCGAGGTGGTTCTGGCCGACGGGCGGGTGATCCGCACCGGATCGGGCGCGGCGAAATCGGCCTCGGGCTATGACCTCACCGCGCTCTTCCTCGGGGCCGAGGGCACGCTTGGGCTGATCACCGAGCTCACGCTGCGCCTGCATGGCCAGCCCGAGGCGATCTCGTCGGCGGTGTGCGCCTTCGACACGCTCGAGGCGGCGGTCGAGACGGTGCAGACGACGATCCAGATGGGCATTCCGATGGCGCGCATCGAATTCGTCGACGAGGAGGTGGCGCGGATCTTCAACGCGATCAACGGCACCCACCTGCCCGAGAAGCCGCATCTGATGATCGAGTTCCACGGCTCGGAGGCCACCGTGGCCGAGGACAGCCGCCGCTTCGGCGAGGTGGTGGCCGAGATGGGCGGCGCCGATTTCCAGTGGGCGACCACCACCGAAGAGCGCACCCGGCTGTGGAAGATGCGCCACGGCGCCTATCTGTCCTGCCTCGCGTCGCGGCCGGGCAGCATGGGGCTGATCACCGATGTCTGCGTGCCGATCTCGCGCCTGCCCGAGGCGGTCGAGCGCGGCCGCGAGATGATCGCCAGGGCCGGCCTTGTCGGGCCGATCCTCGGCCATGTCGGTGACGGCAACTTCCACGCCATCCTGCTGCTCGAGCGCGGCAACGCGGGCGAGCTCGCGAAGGCGAAAGAGGTGGCGCATGACCTTGCCCATATGGCGCTCGAGATGGGTGGCACGATCACCGGCGAGCATGGCATCGGCGCCGGCAAGCGCGGGCTGATGGCGGCCGAGCATGATGCGGCCTGGCAGGTGATGGGGCAGATCAAGGCGGCGCTCGACCCGCAGGGTCTGCTCAACCCCGGCAAGATCGTCCCCGGGCCGGAGGATGCGGCATGAGCCTTGCCCGCCCCGACGACCTGCCGCGCGCCTTCGCCCAGGCCTGGGGCGCGCATGACGCCCGCGCGCTGGCCGATCTCTTTGCCGCCGACGCCGATTTTCTCAGTCTGACCGGCGGCCTGGCCGAGGGCCGCGCCGAGATCGCCGAGCTGTTCGCGGGCGAGCTCGCCGGCGCCTTCTCGCGGGCCCGGCTGGTCACTGGCAAGACCAAGATCCGGCCCGCGGGCGGCGAGGCGGTGGTGGTGATGCAGCGCTTCGTGCTGAGCGGCATCGTCAATGCCGACGGCACCGACGCGGGCCGCATCGGCGCGATCCTGTGCGCGACGCTCGGCCTGGCGGCAGACGGCTGGCAGGTGATCGCGGCGCAATTCGTCGTCGAGGCCTGAGCGCCCCGGAAACGGAAACGGAAAAAGGCCGGGCGCCCTGCCCGGCCTTTTCCATTCCCTCTGCCCCGATCAGAGCGCCTTCTTCAGCGCCTCGGTCAGGTCGGTCTTTTCCCAGCTGAAGCCGCCATCCGCCTCGGGCGCGCGGCCGAAATGGCCATAGGCCGCGGTGCGGGCATAGATCGGCTTGTTCAGCTCGAGATGGGTGCGGATGCCGCGCGGCGTCAGGTCCATGCACGCGGCAACGATGCGCTCGATCTCCTCGTCGGGCGCCACGCCGGTGCCGTAGGTGTCGGCATAGATCGACAGCGGTTTCGCCACGCCGATCGCATAGCTCACCTGGATCAGGCACTTCTTCGCCAGCCCCGCCGCAACGACGTTCTTCGCGAGGTAGCGCGCCGCATAGGCGGCCGAGCGGTCGACCTTGGTCGGGTCCTTGCCCGAGAAGGCCCCGCCGCCATGCGGCGCGGCGCCGCCATAGGTGTCGACGATGATCTTGCGGCCCGTGAGCCCCGCGTCGCCATCCGGCCCGCCGATCACGAAGGTGCCCGTCGGGTTCACCCACCATTCGGTCTTGTCGGTGATCCAGCCCTCGGGCAGGACCTCGCGGATATAGGGCTCGACGATCGCGCGGATGTCGGCCGAACTCTGGCTTTCATACTTGTGCTGGGTCGAGAGCACGATCGAGGTCACGCCGACCGGGCGACCGCCCTCGTAGCGCACCGACAGCTGCGATTTCGCATCGGGGCCGAGCGTCGGCTCGATGCCCGATTTGCGCACCTCGGCGAGGCGACGCAGGATCGCGTGGCTGTAGAGGATCGGCGCCGGCATCAGCTCGGCGGTCTCGTCGGTCGCGTAACCGAACATGATGCCCTGATCGCCCGCCCCGTCCTTGTCGACGCCCTGGCTGATATGGGCCGACTGCGGGTGCAGGTAATTGGCGAAGTTCAGCGTCGCCCAGTGGAACTTGTCCTGCTCGTAGCCGATGTCCTTGACGCAGTCGCGCACGATGCCGTCGATGCGGCTCATGAACTCGGCGAGCTTCGCCTTGTCCGACAGCCCGACCTCGCCGCCGACGACGACCTGGTTGGTGGTGGCAAACGTCTCGCAGGCGACGCGGGCGTTCGGTTCCTCGGCGATCAGCGCGTCGAGCACCGCATCCGAGATGCGGTCGCAGACCTTGTCGGGGTGTCCTTCCGAAACGGATTCGGAGGTGAACACGTAATTCTGTCGTGCCATGGGGAAGTGCTCCATTGGTAAATCCCCGCTCCGTCAGGAAGCCGTTGGAGCGGTTCGATGCGTCTGCCTAGACCCGGCGGGCGGCGGGGTCAACGCGCCATTTCGGTGCGGCAAGGAAAATCAGCACGGCCAGCAGCGCCAGCAGCGCCACCACCGGCCCGTCGCCGATGCGGGCATAGAGCGTCTCGGGCAGCGCCGGCGGCAAGGGCGCGTCGATCACCCCCTCGAGCCCCATGCCAAGTTCGTCCGTCACCCGGCCCTTCGCGTCGATCATCGCGCTGACCCCGGTGTTGGCGGCCCGCGCCAGCGGCAGGCCGAACTCGATCGCCCGCAGCCGCGCCTGCGCGAGGTGCTGCCAGGGCCCCGACAGCTCGCCGAACCAGGCGTCGTTCGTCACCTGCATCAGCCAGTCGGGGCGCGCCGGCACCCGGCGGATGTCTTGCGGGAAGACCGCCTCGTAGCAGATCAGCGGCTCGGCCCGACCGAGCCGGCCAAGGTCCAGCAGCCGCTCGCCCGGCCCCGAGGAATAGCCGTTCCCTTCCTGCGCGGCGAAGGCGGCGATGCCGAACTCGGCCGCCAGATCGCCAAGCGGCATGTATTCGCCGAAGGGCACGAGGTGCACCTTGTCATAGACCTGCCCGACCGTGCCGTCGGCGCCGATCACCGCCAGGCTGTTGTAATAGCGCCGCCCCTCCTCGCGCTGGATGCCAAGCGCGACGGGAATGCCGCCTGCGGCCTCGGCCACCATCTGCAGCCCGGCGCCCGGGTCGTTCAGCAAGAAGGGCACCGCGGTCTCGGGCCAGATCACCAGATCGGGGCGCGGCTTGCCCGGCGCGGGCTCCTCGGCGGTCAGGTCGAGATGGCGATAGAAGAACTGCAGCCGGTATTCGGGCAGCCATTTCAGCGCCTGCGGCGCATTCGGCTGCACGAGGCGCAGGTTGACCGGCGGATCGCGCGGCACCTCGGGCGCGTTCAGGCGTGCGGTTCCGCCGGCCCAAAGGCCGGCAAGTGCCACGACCGTGATGCCCGCCCCCAAGGCCCGCCCGCGCGGGCTCCGCGCCAGCCAGGGCAGCGCCGCCAGCACCAGCGTCAGCAGGCTCAGCCCGATCGGGCCGACGAAAGCCGCCGCCTGCGCGACCGGCGTGCCGATCCACAGATGCCCGAAGAGCACCCAGGGAAAGCCGGTGAAGACGTAAGACCGCAGCGCGTCCGAGGCGACGAGGCCGACCGCGATGCCGGCGACGCGTGCGCCGCGCCGGCCGCGACCGAGCCGCGCGCCAAGCCCCGCGCCAAGCGCCCAGAAGGCGCCCATCCCCGCCGCCATGAAGACGAGCGCAAAGGGCGCCATCCAGCCAAAGACCTCGGGCTCGACCATGAACGGCTCGACGATCCAGAACATCGCTGCGGCGGCATAGCCGAAGCCGCCGGCAAAGCCGATCCAGCCCGCGCGCGAGCTGGCGGCGAGTGCCAGCAGCCCGCTTGCCGCCGGCAACGCCACAAACCACGCCCCCAAAGGCGCCTGCCCTGCCGCGACGCCCACGCCCAGAAGCGCGGCCAGGGCCAGCGCCCGCCAGGACGGGCGGCACGGGGCACGCAGGAAGGCAGGCCAGCGCAGGCTCATCGCGTCCGCGTCACTCCGCCGGCGCCACGCCGGGCAGGCGCACGCGCAACCGCTTGATCCGGCGCGGATCGGCATCGACGATCTCGTATTCGACGCCGTTCTCGCCCTTGATCACCTCGCCGCGCGCCGGCACCCGGCCGATCTGCATGAAGACGAGACCGCCCATCGAGTCGATCTCCTGCTCCTCTTCGGGGTCGGCGAGGGTCATGCCGATCTCGGCCTCGAAATCCTTCACCGGGGCGCGCGCCAGCACCACCCACTGGCCGGGTTTCTCGAGCTTCCAGAACCCGCCCTCGGCCTCGTCATGCTCGTCCTCGATCTCGCCGATCACCTGCTCGATCAGATCCTCGAGCGTGACCAGCCCGTCGACGCCGCCATATTCGTCGATCACCAGCGCCATGTGGATGCGCTGCACCTGCATCTTCTGCAACAACACCCCGATCGGCATCGAGGGCGGCACGAAGAGGAGCGGCCGCAGCAGCTTCTTCACCGAGAACCGCCCTGAGGAGGCGCCAAAGCCGTATTCGAGCGCCAGGTCCTTCAGGTGGACCAGGCCAAGCGGGGTGTCGAGCGTGTCCTTGAACACCGGCAGGCGCGAATAGCCCTGCTCGCGGAACACCGCCACCAGCTCGTCGCGGGTGATGCCCACCGGCACCGCGACGATCTCGACCTTGGGGATCGCGACATCGCCCACCCGCATCCGGCGCAGGTTGCCGATGCCCGGCAGCCCGGCTGCGGCCGCGGTTTCGGGCGCAGGCGTGGCCGGGGCCTCGCTGTCGTTGTCAGGGGTGGAGGCGCCAAGCGCCCCGAAGAGTCGTCCCAGCAAGCCGCGCGAGTGCGGCTCGGAACTGTCGCCCGCGTCGGCATCCGACGCAGGGGCGTTGGCGGAGAGAGCTCCGTCAGCGGCGTGTTCCATCGTACCTTTCCAGATCACGCGGCAGAAATTGCCGCATCATGCCAAATATGGGTCATCAATGCCCATCTTTTCAAGAATGCGCACTTCCGTGGATTCCATCAAGGTGGCATCGCCCTCGCGCACGTGATCGTAACCGAGAAGATGCAGGACACCGTGCACGATCAGGTGGGTGACGTGATCGGCCAGCGTCTTGCCGCCCTCGGCCGCCTCGCGCGCGCAGGTCTCGAAGGCGATGGCGATGTCGCCAAGGCTGTCGCGCTCGCCCGGCAGGAAGGGCTCGGGCTGGTCGGGGCGCTCGCCCTCGTCTTCCGCCGCGAGGTCCTCGGCGGGCCAGCTGAGCACATTCGTGGGGGTGGGTTTCGCGCGGAACTCGGCGTTCAGCACCGCGATGCGCGCGTCGTCACAGCCGAGCAGGCTGATCTCCCAGTCGTCGGGCGAGATCTGCTGATCGGCCAGAACGGCGCGCGCGGCGCGGTCTGCCAGCGCCGGGAGGTCAACCTCCTCCCAGCGGGACTCTTCGATCAGGATATCAACCAGCGGCTCCATCGTCGCGGTCATAGGCGTCAATGATCCGCGCCACAAGGGGGTGACGCACCACGTCCGAGGCGGTGAAGTAGTTGAACGAGATCCCGCGCACACCATCAAGGATGCGCTCGGCGTCCTGCAGGCCCGAGGGCACGCCGCGCGGCAGGTCGATCTGGCTGCGGTCGCCGGTGATGACCATGCGGCTTCCCTGCCCGAGACGGGTGAGGAACATCTTCATCTGCATCGTCGTCGCGTTCTGCGCCTCGTCGAGCACGACGAAGGCATTCGACAGCGTCCGGCCGCGCATGAAGGCGAGCGGCGCGATCTCGATGCGCTTTTCCTCCATCAGCTTCTGCATCTGCTTCGCCGGCAGGAAGTCGTTCAGCGCGTCGTAAAGCGGCTGCATGTAGGGATCGACCTTCTCCTTCATGTCGCCCGGCAGGAAGCCGAGACGCTCGCCCGCCTCGACGGCGGGACGGGAGAGGATGATCTTGTCGACATGGCCGCCGATCAGCATGGTGACGCCGACGGCCACGGCGAGATAGGTCTTGCCGGTGCCCGCGGGGCCGATGCCGAAGGCAAGCTCGTTCTCGAACAGCGCCTTCACATAGGCCTTCTGCGCCTCGGTCCGCGGTTCGACCTGCTTCTTGCGGGTGCGGATCTCGTATTGCCCGGCGGCGAACATCTCGAGCTGTTCGTCCACGGTGATCCCCGCATTGCCGAGATCGGCCATCCGGATCGCCGCATCAACCTCGCCGGCGTCGACCGCCTTGCCCTGTTCGAGGCGCTGATAGAGGTGGTGCAGGATGCCGGTCGCCTGCATCTGCGCCTCGGGGCTGCCGACGACGGCAAGCTGGTTGCCGCGCCGCAGGATGTGCACCGAGAGCTTGTGCTCGATCTGCGCCAGGTTGCGGTCGAACTCGCCGCACAGCCCGATCAGCAGGCGGTTGTCCGGAAACTCCAGGAGTGCTTCGAAGCTGTCCTGAGAACGAGGCGGGGGTGAGATCGCGCTGAAGCCCAATAACGTCTCCCTTGGCTGGCGTGGTAAAGATATGGTGCCTCTCCCCCCCGAGTCACGCAAGCGCTGGTTTGTTTTTCAGCAGGGGCGCGTGAAAATTTCACAGAACTGCAAAGAAATGAGCCGCGGGGCGGATCCCGCGGCTCATTTGCCTAAAATTTAGGCGAATGCTTACTCGAAGTTCGACGGCCGGACCGGGTCGCGGATCTCGCCGCCCGACTTGAACGGGCCGACCGCGGTCGAGGCAGGGCCGGCGCCCGAACAGATCGGCTTGCCGTAATCGTCGACGCGGGCGGTCATGTAGCCTTCGGCGCCGTCGTCGATGATCCAGTGGTCGCAGCCTTCCGGGTCGATCCAGACCCCGGCCTTGAGCTGGCTGAGGTGCTTGGCGCCGCCGATGTTGCGGTCCCAGCCCTTGTCCGAGGGTTCCGCGCCATCACAGGCGGCAAGGCCGGCAGCGGCACCGAGGAGCAGGAGGATTTTGATCGCTTTCATGTCCTGTCCCCTCACTTCACGCAGATCACTTCGACGCGGCGGTTCTGCGCCATGCCGGCGGCGGTGGCATTGGTGGCGCGCGGCCAGCGCTCGCCATACCAGTTCACCGCAAGCACCGAGGCACCGGTCGACTGGGCAACGCCCGCCACCGCCTCGGCGCGGCTCTTCGAAAGCCGCATGTTGTACTCGTCCGAGGCGCGGCTGTCGGTGTGGCCGGTGATGATGAAGCTGCGCGCCTGCGCGGTGCGGAAGAAGTTTTCCAGATAGTTGCGGCCGGAGGCGGTGATCTTCGCGCTGCCGGTGGCAAAGAGCGTATCGGTCTGCAGCACGCCGCAGACGTCGCGGTGGCATACCGGGCGGCCGTCGCGGGTCTTGCGCGCGTCCATGTAGCCTTCGAGCCCGTCATCCATCGCCCAGTGCTCGCAGCCGTCGGGGTCGATCCAGATCGTCGGGACATAGCGTTCCGCGCGGCCGGCGTTGGTCTGCTGGGCCGAAGCGGAACCGGAGATCATGGCCAGTGCCAGCGCCGCTGCCCCAAAGGACGCAACAACCGGTTTCACGGCCTTGGAGAGAGTCATCATCGCCGCTTCCGCCTCCTCATCGCAAATTGGGCCCGCCCCGCGAGCCATTAACCAAATATGCCGATCACAATAGCAAAACCATGCGGTTTTGAAAGCAATTAAACCCATATATTGTAGAGTTTCACGCAACAAACCCGCCCTTGGAACAAACCGCGGGCAATCGCGGAAACGATGTCCGTCGCCGACCCTGCCGGATCAGATCAGTTCGCCCGCCAGGGAGTTCGGGGCGCTCGCGGTGATTCTCACTTTCGCGAGAGTGCCCTGCAGGTTGCCCTCGCCCCCGACGTGGACCGCCTGCAGGTAATCGGACTTGCCCACCCATTGCCCGGGCAGCCGGCCCGGCTTCTCAAACAGCACGCCGACCTCGCGCCCGACCATCGCGGCCTGGCTCGCGTGCTGCTGCCGGGTGATGAGCGCCTGAAGTTCATGCAGGCGCCGGTCGGCGACTTCCGGGTCGACACCCGCGCGCTCGGCCGCCGGCGTGCCCGGGCGCGGCGAATACTTGAACGAGAAGGCCGCGCCAAAGCCCACCTCCTCGATCAGGGCCAGCGTGTCGCGGTGGTCCTGCTCGGTCTCGCCCGGGAAGCCCGCGATGAAATCCGAGCTGAGCAGGATGTCGGGCCGCGCGGCGCGGATGCGTTCGATCAGCCGCAGATACGCCTCGGCGGTGTGATGGCGGTTCATCAGCTTCAGGATCCGGTCCGCCCCTGACTGCACCGGCAGATGCAGATAGGGCATCAGCTTCGGCTCGGCGCCATGCGCCTCGATCAGGTCATCGGCCATGTCGTTCGGATGCGAGGTGGTGTAGCGGATCCGCTCGAGCCCCTCGATCCGGGCCAGTTCGCGCACCAGCCGGCCCAGGCCCCAGACCCCGCCGTCGCCCTCGCCGTCGCCCTCGCCCTCGCCGTGATAACCGTTGACGTTCTGGCCAAGCAGGGTGATCTCCTTCACCCCCTTCGCCACCAGCTTCTCGGCCTCGGCAAGGATGCGCGAAACCGGGCGCGAGACCTCGGCGCCGCGGGTATAGGGCACGACGCAGAAGGCGCAGAACTTGTCGCAGCCTTCCTGCACCGTCAGGAAGGCGGTGGGGCGACCGGTCGCCGGGCGTTCGGGCAGCTTGTCGAACTTGTCCTCGACCGGGAATTCGGTGTCGACGGGGCGCTCGCCGCGGGCGGTGGCGGCGACCATCTCGGGCAGGCGGTGATAGTTCTGCGAACCGACGACCAGATCGACGAGCGGCATCCGGCGCATGATCTCGGCGCCCTCGGCCTGCGCAACGCAGCCGGCGACGCCGATCTTCAGATCGGGCTTCGCCTCCTTGAACGGGCGCAGCCGGCCGAGGTCGGAATAGACCTTCTCGGCCGCCTTCTCGCGGATGTGGCAGGTGTTGAGCAGCACCATGTCCGCCTCGGCCGGATCGTCTGTCAGCACATAGCCCTGCGTGCCCATGGCCTCGGCCATGCGCTCGCTGTCATAGACGTTCATCTGGCAGCCGTAGGTCTTGATGTGCAGTTTCTTCGGCGCGTCCGACATGGCGATCCCCCGCGTTTCAGCCCTGCCCGATAGCGCAGAATCCCCCCGCCCCGCAACCGCCCCGCGTGCGTTTCCCCGCCATTCCCCGTCTTGCATTCGCCTGCCCCTTGCCCGATCCTCGCGCAAAATCCGGGGACTGGCATGAATTACGCTTCTCTTGACGCATTCCTGGCCGAGGGGACGGCCGCACTCGCCAAGGGGCCGGTGGCGCTGATCCTTGTCGAGGATCTGGTCGAGGCCGAAAGCACGATCCGGCACCACCTGAAGGCCGGGTTCCGCTCGGTTCTGGTCTTCGCGCCCGAACGTCTGGTGCTGCCCGAGGAGCTGGCCGCCAAGGTCCACCGCATCCCGCGCGACATGCATCGCCCCGGCGCGCTCACCGACACCGTGAACCCGGTGATCGCCGCCGCGCCGGCCGATACCTGGATGTATTACTGCTACAACGCCGAATACCTGTTCCACCCGTTTTGCGAGACCCGCAGCGTGCAGGAGCTGCTGGCCTTCCACACCGAGGAACGGCGCCGCTCGATGCTGACCTATGTCGTCGACCTCTACGCGCCGGACCTTGCGCAGAACCCGAATGCGGTGAACCTCGGCGCAGCAATGCTCGACCGGGCCGGCTATTACGCGCTTGCGCGCAAGGATCCGGTCACCGGCCAGCCGCGCGAGCGCCAGCTCGACTTCTTCGGCGGGCTGCGCTGGCGGTTCGAAGAGCACGTCCCGGTGACGCGGCGCAAGATCGACCGGATCGCGCTGTTCCGCAGCCGGCCGGGGCTGGAGCTGCGCCGCGACAACACCTTCAACGACGAGGAATACAACACCTATTCCTGCCCTTGGCACCACAACATGACCGCGGCAATCGCCTCGTTCCGGGTGGCGAAGGCGCTGAAGTTCAACCCGGGCTCGACCTATGACATCGCGGATTTCCGCTGGTACAACTCGGAGCCCTTCGCCTGGCACAGCCAGCAGCTGATGGACCTCGGGCTGATGGAGCCCGGCCAGTGGTTCTGACGCCCCGGGCGCCGCGCTTCCTGCCCTGTGGCGACGCAGCGCTGACCGTCGAATTCGCGCCGGGCATCGAGGCGGCGGCGACTGCGCTCGCCCTCGCGCTCGCGGCCGATCTGGAGGCGGCGCCACTTGCCGGCCTGCGCGAGGCGCTGCCCACCTATCGCTCGCTGACACTGACCTACGATCCCTGCGTGACGGGCTTTGCGGCCCTGCGCGCGGATCTGCTGGTGCGCATCGCCGGGCTGCGCCCGGGCGCGGTCGAGGGTGCACGGCACAGCATCCCGGTCTTTTATGGCGGCCCCGCCTGCCTCGATCTCGCCCGCCTCGCCGCCGAGAAGGGGCTGACCGAAGAGGCGCTGATCGCCTGCCATCTTGGCGCCGGCTACCGCGTCGCGATGATCGGCTTTGCTCCGGGCTTCGCCTATCTCTCGGGCCTGCCCGCGGCGCTCGCCACACCGCGCCGGGCCGAGGTCCGCCAGCGCGTGCCCGAGGGCGCGCTTGGCATCGGCGGGGTGCAGGCAAGCGTCAATTCCGTCGCCGCGCCAAGCGCCTGGTCCTACATCGGGCAGACGCCGCTGCGGCTCTTCGACGCCAACCGCGCCCGGCCCTGCCTGCTGGCCCCCGGCGACCGGCTGCGCCTGCGCCGGATCGGCGCGGCCGAGTTCGACGCGCTGGCCGAGCGCGCCCGCCGCGGCGAGATCCTGTTCGACCCGGAGGAGCCCGCATGACCGGCACGCTCGAGATCCGCGCTGCCGGGCCGATGCTGACCGTGCAGGACCGCGGCCGCCCGGGGTTCCTGCGCTTTGGGGTCTCGGCCTCGGGGCCGATGGATGCCGAGGCCTTCGCCGCGGCGAATGCCCTTGTCGGCAACGCGCCCGGGGCAGCGCTCCTCGAATTCGCCCTGACCGGCGGCCGGTTCCGGGCGAGCCGCGACGTCCTCGTTGCCGTCACCGGCGGCGAAATGCGGGCCGAGGCGGGCGCCCGTCCCCTCGCCCCCTGGAGTTCGGCCCGGCTGCGGGCGGGCGAGGAGCTGACGGTCGGCGCCCTGCGCGGCGCGGTCTGGGGCTATCTCGCGGTCTCGGGCGGGATCGAGACGCCCCCGGTGATGGGCGCGCGCGCGACGCATCTGCGCAGCGCGATCGGCGGGCTCGAGGGCCGCGCGCTGCGCCCGGGCGATGTGCTGCCCCTCGGGCCAGAACCCGGCGCCCTGCCGCGCCACCTGACCCGCCCGCTGCGCCCGCGCCACGGCCCGATCCGCGTGGTTCTCGGGCCGCAGGACGACGCCTTCGCGCCCGAGATCCTCGCCCGTTTCCTCGGCACGCCCTATGCCGTCAGCGCACAGCGCGACCGCATGGCGATGCTGCTCGAGGGCCCGGCGCTGCCCGCGGCGCGGGGCCACGACATCGCCTCGGACGGCACGCTGATGGGCTCGGTGCAGGTGCCGCCCTCGGGCCGGCCGATCGTGCTGATGGCCGACCGGCAGACGACCGGCGGTTTCCCGAAGATCGCCACGGTCATCACCCCCGACCTCGGCCGGCTGGCGCAGCTGCCCACCGGCGCCATGCTGCGCTTTCACGCGCTGAGCGTCGAGGCGGCCGAGGCCGCGGCCCGCGCCGCCGCCCGCCAGAGCGCCGAGGCACTGGCCGATCTCGCCCCCACGGGCGCCTGAATGTCCGGGTGCGACGTTTTCGCGCGCGAAGTCCACAAACTCAAATGATCTACATCTTTTCAATGTGTTACGGTGTTATCTTGAGGAAATGGATGAAGACGCCGGATTTCCCCGACCGGCAATCTTCATCCCGCGCCTTGCCGATACCGCCCCCGCGCCCCTAGCTCTGCCCGAAGGAAACGCGACCGAAGACATGCCCCAGACCGACGAACCGACCGCCGCCCCCCCCGGCCGCGCCGATGCCGCGCTTGCCCGCCTTGCCGCCCCGGCCGCACCTGGGCTGCGCCGGGCGGGCGCGCTTTC
>VSSQ01000201.1_pt1 | contig 22766 bp, 19 predicted proteins | sample 4763081 | NCBI WGS metagenome assembly VSSQ01 (sample SAMN12137344, study PRJNA551015) | bioreactor metagenome | isolation source: SDC9 anaerobic chlorinated ethene degrading culture | place: USA: Knoxville, Tennesee | collected 2015-01-01
ATGGAAGGAATATCACGAAAGCATTAGAATTCCTGTTGCCTTATGCCGGAAAAACCGCACAGGATTTCCCGTATCAACAAATACGTGACTGGAACAAAGTGCAACAGGATTATGCCTTGTTGCTGTATCGCGCGGATAACCTCAATAAGTCGACCCTGTACAAAAAGTATTATGAAAACTACGTTAAGCAAAGCGTAAAAAATATCAATTTAATCATTTATTAATTAATTAAAATTTAGTGTTATGAAAAGGAAAATTTTACTTTTAACAACCCTTGTACTTGTAATTAATGCAGGTGCTCAGGTGTTTATTGAAAACTTTGAAGGAGCTACCGTAAATGGTAATGTAGAAGGCTACAACGACTGGTATGTATGCCCGAAAGCCTCAGATGCGTATGGCGTAAGTCCTAAAATTGATGAGTATCCATTATTCTACAATGACTATCCAAGTTCAAATGTAGGAAAAGTTGCTGTGTTAGACTCTGTAGTCGGAACAACTTCTACTACGCAAAGAATTTCAACAAAGAGGATTGTTTATGCAACAGGTGATACCCTGAAAACAGGAACAAGCGGGGCTATGTATGCGTCGTTTCTGGTAAATATATCGGCCCAGTCTTATCGTTCATTCAGAGATTTCTTTACCTGGGAAGGATCAGAGACCTCAAGTTTTACGAGAGGTCGTGTTTTTGCGAAAAATAATGATGATGGCTCTGAAGTAACCTTTGCTCTCACCAAGAATTCATCCAGTGCAACTGATTTTGATGCTGCCAATACAGGCCTTTTGGGATTAGCCTTGACAACTGGTGTCAACCACTTGCTTGTTCTAAAATATGAGATTGTAGAAGGCTCAAGTAACGATATCCTTAGTTTGTATGTTAATCCAGATCCTACAAAAACAGAAGCACAGCAAACTTACAAACTGACAGCGAATGATACACAAACGGATTATTCTGCAACTACAGCCATGAAAATTAACCTGAGACAACGAGGTATCGGAGCTCAGGTCGGAGGTATTCGTGTCGGTAGGAGTTGGGATGCCGTTGTCATGGGTACCGGTACCGGATTATCAATAACGAATGATAATCCGCATCGGATTTTTGCAGCAGGTAAGGATATCGTAACTAATGCTTCCGGACTCCTGAGTGTATATTCTTTGTCAGGGAATGAAATTGTTAAAGCACAAGTTGAAGGGAAATATGCTGCAAAACTCAATGCCGGATTATATTTAGTGCGCTTTACCGATAACAACGGTGTTGTTTCATCAACGAAACTTCAAATAAAATAATTCAGGTTTTTAGTCAATTTAGATAAAAACGGCCAAGGTGTTTCAGAAGTATTCAAATGCAAGGCGCTGAGATTGAGTATGAAAATAGCAGAAACGCACGACTGTGCGTTTCTGCGCTCTCCATTTCCCGTCCGAGTATCGAAAGCAACGCCGCAGTTGTGCGTTTCTGAAACATCGTTCACAAATAATCTTTTGCTCATGAGGTACATTATACTTCCCCTTTTGTTCTTGCTGTGCATACTGAATCCACTCAGCGCCCGGCGAACAGTTGTCACTACCGCCGGCTCAGTTAATAACGGAAACTGGTTGGCCGGAGACACTATCGTACTAAAAAACGGGAACTGGACCAATCAGACGATATCATTAAGAGGATTCGGAACTGCTTCACAACCAATTGTTTTGATTGCAGAAAAACCGGGAGATGTGGTTTTCAATGGCACATCCAGAATCTCCGTTTCAGGTCAGTTTATTGAGATATCAGGAATTTATTTTAAAGATGGTACTCTGAGCGGCTCTCCTGTTGTAGAGTTTAGAACGTCCTCTTCCAACACGGCAGAAAATTGCCGGTTGACGAATTGTGCGATTATCAATTATAATCCGCCTCTCAATACCGTCGACAGTAAATGGGTGTCGCTTTACGGTCGCAATAATCGTGTTGATAACTGCTCATTTGAAAATAAAACAAATTCAGGAACCTTGCTGGTAGTTTGGTTGACATCAGGAGTTGTTCCCACCCATGTGGTTGAAAATAATTATTTTGGATATAGGGTCGCCAATCTGGATGATAAGGGAGAAGAGCTGAACGGACAGGAAATCATCCGTATTGGTGACAGCAATACTTCGATGCAATATGCTAATTGTATTGTACGAAATAATTTTTTTGAAAAATGTAATGGGGAAATTGAAATCATATCCAATAAGTCATGCGGAAACACGTACTCTAACAACGTATTTTATGAATGTAGAGGAATGTTGACCCTCCGGCATGGAAATGACTGCACGGTAGAAGGCAATTATTTCTTTGGCAACGGGGTGTCTTCTTCAGGTGGAGTGCGCATCATTGGTGAGGATCATAAGGTGTACAATAATTATTTCGATAACCTGAGAGGTACAAATTTCCGGGCAGCCTTGTGTATGGTAAGGGGAAAGGAAAACTCAGTCCTGAATGACTACTTTCAGGTGAAAAATGCTCTTGTAGCATTTAATACTTTTGTCAACTGTACACAGTCGTTTTGTATTAACTATAATAGTTCTTCTACCTATACCATGCCCCCGGTTGGTACAGTAGTCGCTCACAATCATGTATATAATACGAATTCCAATAATACGAATGTAAATCTGGCCCAACAACAGACCAATATGGATATTACATGGAAAAACAACCTGATGAATCAGGGGAAATACACCAATTTTACGTATAATGCAACCCAAATTATAACGGGTCAAAATTCGCAAATGCAATTGATAGCAACTCCTGTTGCTATATACGAACCGGTATCGGGCTCAGCTCTTGTTAATTACTCCACAGCTGAATATGAAAATATATCCTCAGATATCAGAGGAAGAATAAGAAATAATGCTGCAAAACTACCGGGAGCCAGCGAGATCGAAGGGGTGTCTTCAAAGCCAATGCCTGCAAAAAATACGGTTGGAGCCGCTTTTTTAAATGAAATAACAACAGTTGATAATATCTCTGTTGATGAGAAACCTTTCGTGCTGAGATCATGGAAGGGGAGTCTCTCGTTTGAGAGTTTGGAGAACGGACAAGTCAGTATCCATGATATAACCGGGAAATCAGTGAAGGAATTTCATGTTGTGGCATTTGCCAGACAGGATAAAAAAATCGGAGAAGGCATGTTTTTAGTGCGGTTTTATTCTGATTTAGGCAAAAGCTATGCGCAAAAAATAATACTATAAAAAGACTTAAATTAATTTGGTCAACCAATTTATTGTTTTATTTTTGTTTGTCGAAATTGGTCAACCAATCAATGCTGTATTAAATTATGAATTTCAGAAAATACATTTCAATTTTTCTTTTTTTATCCGCTACCGGCTTAATCATGGCGGCAACTCATCCGGGTTTGTTTCTTACTCCAAAAGGTGTAAAAGAAATCCGTTCTTCTTTAGGTAAATATCCTTTGTTCGACCAGTCGTATAATGAACTTAAAAAAATAGCCGATGAAGCGTTAGTTGCTGAAATTGTTGTCCCGCAGCCCAAAGACGGAGGAGGTGGATATACCCACGAAAAGCACAAAAAGAATTACTATGAGATGAATGCAGCCGGTATTTTGTTTCAGATTACAAAAGACAAGCGGTATGCCTTGTTTGTGAAAGACATGCTTTTTGCTTATGCAGCAATTTATCCGGATCTGGGATTGCATCCGGCGACAAAATCAGCAACACCCGGAAAAATATTCTGGCAGGCATTGAATGAAGCTGTATGGCTTGTGCATACCTCGATGGCATACGATTGTGTGTACGATTTTATCTCTGAAAAGGATAGAAAATACATAGAAGCGAATCTGTTCTACCCTATGTGTGAGTTTATTTCGAATGGGAATCCTGAAAATTACAAAGTATTTAATAAAATGCATAACCATGGAACGTGGGCTACAGCAGCTGTTGGTATGATCGGGTATGTTATGGGCGATAAAAATCTCACAGATATGGCGCTCTATGGTTCCGGTAAAGATGGAAAAACCGGATTCATTCGCCAGCTTGATGTGTTGTTTTCTCCGGATGGTTATTTTACAGAAGGACCGTATTATCAGCGCTATGCAATCTGGCCGTTCATGACATTTGCACAGGTAGTTCAGCATCAGCAACCGGAGTTGAAGATATTTGAATATCGGGATGGTATTCTGTTGAAAGCAGTGGACAAACTGTTGCAGAGTTCATATAAAGGTGAAATTTTTTATTTGAATGATGCACTTCGCAAAACTTTCAAAACACAGGAAATTGTGTATGCGGTCAATATTGCCTATAAGAATAATCCGAAAAATAAATCCTTGTTTGATATCGTTGGTCAGCAGGGTGATTTTATCGTTTCTGATGCGGGAATTACTACAGCAAAAGCTTTCTACAGAGAAAAGAACAAACCTTACTATACATACAAATCGTTGTTTATGCGCGACGGACAAAATGGTACGGAAGGTGGTATTGCCATTGTCAGAAACAGCAATACGCCCGATGCAACTTGCCTCACCTACAAGGCTACATCCCACGGGTTATCCCACGGGCATTATGACAAACTCAGCATAACGTTGCATGACAACGGAAATGCAGTCCTGACGGATTATGGAGCCGTACGCTTTTTGAATATTGAGCCTAAATACGGCGGCCATTATACAAAGGAGAATTATTCTTGGGGCATGCAGACTATTGCTCATAATACGGTGACAATAAACGAAACCAGTCATTTTGAGGCTAAAATTGATGTTTCTTCCGAGTTCCATCCGGAAATCCTGTATCATGACTTTTCAAATAAAGAAGTTCAATTGATATCTGCTTTGGAGAAAAATGCGTATCCCGGCACTGAAATGCAACGCACAACTGCCATGTTGAACCATGCTGCTTTTGAGTTTCCTGTTGTTGTCGATATCTTCAGGGTGAAGTCACCACAGGTGAATCGTACCGTAGATTTGCCATTTTATTATCAAGGACACATGGTTTCCGCTGATTTTAATTATCAAAAAAATACAGTTGAATTGAAACCATTAGGAGATAAAAACGGCTATCAGCATTTGTGGCTCGAAGCAAACGGGAAAACAGATAAGCCACAAGCATGTTTTACCTGGGTAAAAGGAGACCGGTTCTACAGTATTACCACGCTTACAGATGCTTCGTCGGAATTAATGATGACGCGAACAGGAGCAGGTGACCCTAACTTCAATCTGCGTCAAGATCCGGCATTCATGATTCGTCGGCATAATACCGCAAATCACACCTTTGTATCGATAGTTGAGCCACATGGATTGTATGATATATCTAAGGAAGTGACAGTCGGATACCGTAGTAATATTGTATCGCTGAAATTGCTTGCTGACAATGAAATGATTAGTGTTGTGGAAATAGTAACTGCGGATAATAAAACCCTGCTTTTTGCGGTGAATAATCAGACGGGAAAATCTGAAAATAAGTTTGATTACAGAGGAGAGCAATATGTATTTACAGGGAACTATCTGTTAAAATTAATAACAAACAAATAAAATTTAAACGTATGAAAACAAGAAGTGCGAATTTCAACCTTGGCAGCGAACTTCAATGGGAAGTCGTAGGTGAAGGACTATCCCGTCAGGTTATGGGGTACGATGGTCAGATTATGCTTGTAAAAGTGAAGTTCGAAAAGGGAGCGATAGGTTATGTACATGAACATTACCATTCGCAGGCTACTTATGTGGTGAGTGGAAAGTTCGAAGTAATGATCAATGGTGAGAAGAAGATCCTGGAAGGAGGAGATGGTTTCTATATTGAACCTGATGCACCGCATGGAGCCGTGTGCCTTGAGTCCGGAATGCTGATCGATGTGTTCAGTCCGGTTCGTGCTGATTTTCTGAAAAAATAAAGCGATGAATAGTGTGGCAAATTTTTGAATCAGTAGTTTGTAAATTATCAAATCGCAAATATATATTATGAAGATAAAAGGATTAAGATGGTGGGTAATCGGAATGATCATGGTAATTACCATCATCAATTACCTTGATCGGGGAACCCTGAACTATATGTGGGTTACCAATGTAGAATATCAGTTAGTTGATGAGTTTACATCCGGTTCAAAGGTGAATGAAGCCGTATATAGCAGTGAAGCAAACAGTTATGAACTGAAAAATAAAAAAGGTGAAATCAGGGTTCAACTGGCTGAGCATGTTTTTACGAAAGCAGAAGGCCAGGTGGTTGTAAACAGAGAAGGTATTGCCTATGACCTTGGTATTATCAATTCGCAAATGACCCCGGATGATGCATCCAAAGAGGCCAAGGATATACTGGGAACCATTACAATATTTTTTATGATTGCTTATGGTTTCAGTCAGCTTTTCTCGGGTAAACTCTATGACAAGATTGGTACCCGCAAAGGATTTCTGGTATCAGTTCTGATTTGGGGGACAGCTGATGCGTTGACCTCATTAGCGCGTGGGAAGATTTCATTGACAGCTTTCAGAATGATGCTCGGACTTGGTGAGGCAGGTCCCTGGCCCGGTGCTACGAAAAGTAATGCAGAATGGTTTCCACAGAAAGAACGTGCGTTTGCTCAGGGCTTGTTTGGCGCTGCTGCTTCGATAGGCTCTATTTTGGCGCCGGTTATCATTTTAATGCTTTATTTATGGCTGGGATGGAAAATGACTTTTATTGTAGTGGGTAGTTTGGGTATCCTATGGGTAATTCCCTGGCTCATTATCAATAAAAAAGGTCCGAAAGATCATCCCTGGATTACAGATGAAGAAAGACACTATATTTTATCAAATCAACCGGAAGCAAATTCGACAACTGCCGACCGTGGAAAAAGCTGGGGAGAATTGCTTCGTAATAAGAAAAACTACTCGGTTATTCTTGGGCGCTTCTTTTTAGATCCGATTTGGTGGATGTTTGTGACCTTCTTGCCTCTTTATTTGGTAGAAGAATTTAACCTGAATATAAAGGAACTGGCATTCTCTGCCTGGGTGCCTTATGTGGGCGCTATGGTGGGAAGTATTGCCGGCGGATGGTTCTCGGGTTATCTGATCAGGAAAGGTAAAACAGTAGATAAGGCCCGTAAAACAGCCATGTTGCTGGGTGGATCGATTATCGTTCCGTCGGTCATCCTGTCCGTGCTTGCGCCTAATGCTGTATTGGCAGTGATACTGATGGCGTTTGTACTTGGAGGATTCCAGTTTACCATGACGAACATACAGACTATACCGAGTGATTTGCATGGAGGTAAGTCGGTTGGTTCACTGGCCGGATTAGGTGGAGCTGCAGCCGTATTGGGAACTATTATTGCGATTTTATTTGCCGGTCAGATAGCCAGTTGGCCACTGTTGTTCGGATTATTAGCTGCATTGGTTCCGCTGTCGTTGTTGTCGATTTATCTGACTGTTGGAAAAATAGAACAAATTAAATAATTTACAATTAAGTTATTTACCATTTACTATGGTCACAATAATGGTATATAGCTTAAAATAAAACAATATTATTATGAAATTAAAAGGAAAAGTAGCCATCGTAACCGGTGGTGCACGCGATTTGGGACGTGCAATATCAGTTAAGTTAGCTTCTGAAGGAGCCAAAGTCGTGATTAATTATTACGATAATCCGGAAGATGCGGAAGAAACCCTCAAAGTGGTTAAAAAACAAGGAGGAGAAGGTATTATTGTACAGGGAGACATGACGAAAGCAGAAGATGTAAAGAAACTTTTTGATGCAGGCGTTGCTGCATTCGGAAATAAAATCGATGTGCTGGTAAATGTCGTGGGCGGTCTTGTGGGTCGTAAACAAATTACCGAGCAGGATGAAGCCTGGTATCACTTCCTGATGGATGTGAACATGAAAAGCTGCTGGTTGTGTACCCGTGAAGTTGTTCCTTACATGACGGAAGGGGGATCAATTATCAACTTCTCATCATTGGCTGCCCGTGATGGTGGAGGTCCGGGAGCTTCAATCTATGCGACTGCAAAAGGTGCTGTGATGACGTTTACAAGGTCAATGGCAAAGGAACTTGGGCCTAAAGGCATTCGTGTAAATGCACTTGCTCCGGGTACTATTGCTACATCTTTCCACGATCGTTTCAATACACCCGAGAACAGAGAACGAATGAAAGGCATGTATCCGCTGAGAAGAGAAGGAGATGCCGGTGATATCGCGGATCTGGTACTATTCTTCGCTGCTGATGATTCGGATTATATTACGGGTACGAATGTAGATATCAATGGAGGATTGTATTTCTCATAAACGGGAGATAAACAGTATATTATTGTAAAAAAAGAGAAACAACCACACTACCAGGTGCGGTTGTTTCTCTTTTTTTACAATAAAGGTTTCTTTTATCAAAAAAATCTTTATTTTTGTGGAGTTGTAATCATTACAAAAAAAGTGTTTAATTTATTGTTGTCTGTAGACTGTAGACGTTAAATTCAAAAACCATGTTTAAAAAATTATACCATTTTTACCGTGAAGGCTTTTCAAACATGACTGTTGGTAAAAAGCTCTGGCTTATTGTCATTGTTAAACTTTTTATCATGTTTGGTATCCTCAAGGTTTTCTTCTTCCCCAATCAGCTCAAACAAAATTTCGATACCGATGCTGAAAGAGGTAATCACGTAACGAATGAATTAATTGACCGTTCAAATTAAATAATAAATCTATCAATCGTTATCTTAACACTAATATCAATATTACTTATGGAATTATTAGATGTATCATTAGTCAACTGGTCGAGAGGACAGTTTGCGCTGACCGCCATGTATCACTGGATATTTGTGCCCCTGACACTCGGGGTTGGTGTGGTTATGGCTATCATGGAAACTTTGTATTACAAGACCGGAAAAGAAGAATGGAAAAAAGCCACCAAGTTCTGGATGACCTTATTCGGGGTCAATTTTGCCTGCGGGGTAGCCACCGGTATCATTCTTGAGTTTCAGTTCGGGACCAACTGGTCGAATTACAGTTGGTTTGTGGGAGATATCTTCGGTGCGCCATTGGCCATCGAAGGGATGCTGGCCTTTTTCTTAGAAGCGACTTTTATTTCGATTATGTTCTTCGGATGGAAAAAGGTGAGCAAGGGATTTCACCTGGCTTCTACTTGGCTGGTGATGTTGGGAGCTACTTTCTCAGCACTCTGGATTCTCGTAGCCAATGCCTGGATGCAACATCCGATCGGCATGGAGTTTAACCCCGATACGGCCCGTAATGAAATGGTCGATTTCTGGGCTATTCTGCTTTCTCCGGTAGCGCTGAACAAATTTGCACATACGGTTTTATCGGGATGGGTACTTGGTGCGTTATTCGTAGTGGGGGTAAGCGCCTGGTTTATCCTGAAAAAACGTGAACTTGATTTTGCCCTGCGCAGCATTAAAATCGGAGCTGTTTTCGGTGTTGTCTCTTCCATCCTGATTATTGCCACAGGTGATGGGTCTGCATATCATGTTGCACAGAAACAACCCATGAAGCTGGCTGCTATGGAAGGCTTGTACGAGGGTAAGGAAGGTGCAAATATAGTAGCAATGGGTTTGCTCAATCCGGAAAAACAATACGATAATGACGAAGAAACTTTCATCGTGAAAATGGATGTACCGATACCGAAACTTTTATCCTTACTCGGTTACCGGGATGCTGATGCTTTTGTTCCCGGTATCAGGGATATTATTGAAGGATATACCTTGTCGGATGGAACGGTAGTGCCTTCCTTTGCAGAAAAACAAGCAAGTGGAAAGAAAGCCATTCAGGCCTTGAACGATTACCGGGAAGCCAAAGCCGCCGGTAATGATTCACTGGCCGTTACGCACAAGGCAGTACTCGATGAAAACTTTAAAAACTTCGGATATGGATACCTCGAAAAACCGGTTGATCTGATACCTAATGTGGCGCTGGTATTTTATTCTTTCCACATCATGGTTGCATTGGGCATGTTGTTCCTGGTTATTTTCATGGCGGTATGGTTCTTACACTGGAAAAAGAAATTAGAAAATGTTCGCTGGCTCCTGTGGGGGTCGTTGTTTACGATTCCATTAGGTTATCTGGCAACGCAACTGGGCTGGGTTGTTGCCGAAGTAGGTCGTCAGCCCTGGGCTATTCAGGATGTGCTGCCTGTACAGGCTGCGGTATCAAGCGTATCTACCGGGTCGGTGCAGCTTACTTTCTTCCTTTTCTTAGCTCTCTTCACTGCCCTGCTGATAGCTGAAATCAGGATTATGGTGAAGCAAATTCAGAAGGGACCGGGAAGCGAATAACGGAAAACGGAAACGTAGAGACGCGATTAATCGCGTCTCTACATGCGTTCGAAAACCGGGATATTTTAACAACTTTAAATAAATCATTATGACAACATACGCATTTCTTCAACATTACTGGTGGTTCCTGATTTCCCTGCTGGGAGGATTATTAACTTTTCTCCTTTTCATTCAGGGCGGACAATCCATGCTTTTTTCGCTTTCTAAAACTGAAGATGAGAAAAGATTGCTCGTGAATGTGTTGGGACGGAAATGGGAATATACATTTACTACCTTAGTTACTTTTGGCGGTGCCTTTTTCGCATCTTTCCCCCTGTTTTATTCAACGAGTTTCGGGGGTGCTTACTGGGTGTGGATCATTATCCTGTTTGCTTTTACCATACAGGCTTTTTCTTATGAATTTCAGTCGAAACCGGGTAACGTATACGGAAAAACCACCTATCGCAGTCTGTTATTTATCAATGGCTTGCTGGGCACTTTCCTGCTGGGTGTTGCCGTGGCTACTTTCTTTACCGGTTCCGACTTTACAGTTGGAAAAGGAAATATCACCAATATTGCCTCTCCGGTAATCAGTCGCTGGGGTAATGGTTGGCATGGGCTCGAAGCGCTGGCTTGTCCGCGAAACCTTTTCCTGGGATTAACGATCTTTTTCCTGGCACGTACGCTGGCAACCTTGTTCTTTATCAACCGTTTGAATCATGAAGTGCTGGAAAACCGTTCACATAAGTACTTGCTGTATAACGCCATTCCTTTCGTGGTGTTTTTTCTGGCTTTCGTGATTTCAATTTTCTTGTCCGAAGGTTTTGCCGTACAGGAAGACGGAACGGTTTATTTGGAGAAATACAAATACTTCAACAATCTTATCGATATGCCGGTTGTGGGGATTTTATTCCTGTTGGGTGTTGTGGCTGTACTGTATGGAATCATTACCTCAATTTTAAAAAAATCATTTAAAAAAGGTATATGGTTTTCTGGGGCCGGTACGGTTGTAACGGTAACCATGCTGTTGCTGATTGCCGGGTATAATAACACTTCTTTCTATCCGTCATCAACTGATCTGCAAAGTTCTCTGACCATCTTCAATGCTTCATCCAGCGAGTTTACGCTCAAAGCCATGTCGTGGGCTTCCATTTTGGTGCCAATCGTGGCAGGTTATATCTTCATTGCCTGGAGGGCGCTTGAAAAGAAAAAGACCGATATGGACGACATAAATAGTGATAGTCACGCGTACTGATTTATTGTTAATTTCCTGATTAAACCTGTCAGATATCAAAAACTGACAGGTTTTTTTATTGTTCATGCAACAAATAAATTGTTTTTTTCATCATAAGATTGTTTAACACCAATCAAATTATTTTTGATATGAAACTAACATGAACTAATTTATTAAATGATTAAATTAGTTCATCGAGAGTTCCATACGACAACTAAAAAATAAAATTTAAGCGTATGAAAAAGATAGTATTTAAAATTTCATTCTTTGTATTAGTAAGTAGCCTTTTTGTCGGTTGTGCCGATGATGATTACTCTCCCGATAACTATTGGGTGAATATTGCTACAGTCGATAACCAGGAGGAAAAATCAAAGTTCTTTCTAAATTTGGATGATGGTTCAAGTTTATGGACCCAGGAAACTAATTTTTCAAACTACAAACCAAAAGATGGGCAACGTGTAATTGCATATTATTCGGTGCTCTCCGACAAACGGGCAACCGGTCTGTACGATTATGATGTTAAATTGCATGATGTTTATGAAGTGTTGACAAAAGGAATATTTCAAATAACACCGGAAAAACAGGACAGCATCGGCAATGATTCGATTTATGTCTCCGATATGTGGGTGGGTAGTAAATATCTGAATGTAGAGTTTTATTATTACGGATGGAACAAAACACACTTTATTAATCTGGTATCTGACGATTCTAAAACCTATACAGATGGTAAAGTACATCTGGAATTCAGGCATAATGCCAACAATGATGAGTCATATCATCGTCGCTGGGGTATCGTTTCTTTTGATATCAGTTCGTTGCAGTCGAATACGGTCGACTCTGTGAACCTTGTTATCCAGGTTAATATGCCTAATCAGGTTGAAGATAAATTGTTTGAACTGACCTATCGCTACAATAATAACGGAAGTGCGGGTGTTGTAAAAAAATCCCCTATCCAGGAGGCTGATGCCTATGTGCGTGATAATGAAGTGAGATAAATTTGTTTTTTAATTTTGCAAAAAAGCCTGCGTCCTTAGGGATTGCAGGTTTTTTTGTTTTTGACTTTTTCTGTCCTGATTTTTTGATTACTTTTGTAACATTTGTTACACTTGTCGTTGTTTTCAGACATTATTTTTGATGTCTTTGCAGATGTTTTATTTTATCAGGTTCAGCATGAAACGTAAATACCCCCTTTTTATCCTTGTTTTTATTAGTTCTTTGGTTTACCCGGAAAATAATCCTGTAACGGATGAAAAGAGCAATACAAATGATGTAGAACTGAATGAAATTGTGGTACAGGCTTCCAGAACAAGCACCAAACAAAAAGAAATGCCGGCTTCTGTAAGCATTATTTCTGCCTCATCCCTGGAATTAAACGAAATGAATACCCTGAATAATTCAACAGCTTTCATTCCTAATTTTTATATGCCCGATTATGGTACCAAACTGACTTCTCCGGTATACATCAGGGGAATAGGCTCAAGAATCAATGCGCCGTCTGTTGGAATGTATGTGGATAATATCCCGTACTTTGAAAAAGCATCTTTTGATTTTGATTTTTTTGATGTGCAGAAAATTGAGGTATTGAGAGGACCGCAGGGAACTTTGTTCGGGCGTAACAGTATGGGTGGCTTGATTAATATCAGTACCTGGTCGCCGGCCGACTATCAGGGAACGCATTTACGTGCATCAGTAGCTAACTATGGTCAGTATAAATTAAACGCCGGTCATTATAGTAAAATCTCGGAACAACTGGCTTTTAGTGTTGCTCTGAATTATTTACATCAGGATGGTTTCTACCTGAATACGACACTGGATGAAAAGGTAGATAAGCTGGATGCTTATGGTGTCAGATTAAAAGGGCAATATCAAATTGATGATCGTTGGTCGCTGGAACTGGTTTCCAATACCGATATCAGCAATCAGGGAGGTTATCCCTACGCTTTATACAACCGGAATACGCAAACCATGGGAGAGGTGAATTATAATCAACGAAGCGGTTATGACCGCGTGCTGATGTCGAATGCACTGAAATTGGGATACGCTTCGCCTGAATGGGAGTTATCCAATACTTTATCATACCAGTTACTTGATGATGAGCAGCAAATCGACCAGGATTTTGGTCCTGATTCGCTTCACTTTGCCGGTCAGTTACAGTTTCAGCATAATTTAGCCAACGAAACAATCATCCGTTCGAATACCAACAACCGGTACAAATGGTTGTTTGGCATGTTTGCATTCAACCAACAAGCTGAAAATACGGTGGATGTAAACAGCTACAAAACTAAAACAGATACGGGACTTGTGCATTATACCTATTAAAAACAATATGGACCTGTTAGTTCCGGAGTTGCGGTTTTTCATCAGTCCTCGTACAACATTATTCCTCAATTGACTCTGACTGCCGGCATCCGGTTGGATTACGAACAATCTTCTATACAGTACAAGTATAACGGTATTATGGGAGAAACAGTACAAACACCTGTTGACACTGTTTATCCGGCACTCCGGGATATGGTGGTACTCCCTAAATTAGCCATCGCCTATGCACCTGGTGATAAAATCAATGTATATGCATCCTATTCAACAGGATACAAACCGGGAGGATTTAACAGTACATTTGAAAAGCCTGAACACCTGATGTTTAAAAAGGAAATCAGTCATAATTATGAAGCAGGAGTAAAAGTAAATTTGTTTCAGTACTTTTACGCTGATTTTGCTCTGTTTTATACCGATTTAAAAAATCAGCAAATCTATCGTACTGCTCCTAGTGGTAGAGGTTCTTATCTTGATAATTCCGGTTTATCACGCAACAAAGGGGTAGAGTTTACCCTGCACAATCAGTCGTTTCATGGTTTTGAGGGTATGGTCGCGTATGGTTATACCCATGCAAAGATTTTGAAATATGAATTGAGCAATGCTGTGAATTACAACGATAAATTTACTCCTTATGTACCCGGGCATACATTAGCCCTGCAAGCTACACAGACTCTGACATTCAAATATATAAAATGGATGGATAAGCTCCGGTTTAATGTGTTGTACAGTCGAACGGGTTCTCTGTACTGGAATCTTTCCAACACGCTGAAAGAAGCAGATTATGGCTTGTTGAACGGGAAAATATCGCTGATATCCGGTAAGTATCAGTTTGATGTCTGGGGAAAAAACCTCACAAATACCCGGTATCATGCTTTTTTATTTGAATCATTACCCAATGTGTATGCTCAGTCGGGTAAACCTTTGCAGGTGGGTGTAAATTTTTCCGTAAAATGGTAGGATGATGAAACTAAAATTCCCCACCCTTTTCAGTTTGTACATTGCCCAATCGATTCCGATGAGTTTCTTCTCTACGGTTGTTCCGGTAATTATGCGACAGGAACAGTATTCACTTGAATCCATCGGATTACTTCAACTGGTGAAACTTCCCTGGATATTCAAATTTTTATGGGCGCCATTGGTTGACAATCATGCCAATAACAGGAAACAAATCAGGAGATGGATCATTTTTTCGGAACTGTTTTACGCGGGTGTGATTCTTAGCATCAGTTTGTTCAGTCTGCAAACCGATTTCAGGTTAATCGTGATGTTAATGATTCTGGCATTTATTGCATCGGCAACACAGGATATAGCAACGGATATTTTTGCTATTCGTATTCTCCGTCCCGAAGAAAAGGCGGTGGGCAACGGGATTCAGTCGGGAGGAAGTTTCATCGGTAGCTTATTCGGGACCGGTGTGTTGCTGCTGGCCTATCATTATCTCGGATGGCAGTATCTGTTGTGGATACTCGCAGCTTTTGTTGTTTTCGCGATCGTACCACTGTATGTTTACCGGCCTGAATCCGATTTATCGATAGAAAAGAAAGGTAGGGTTAAGGTAACGGATATTTTTTCTTTTTTCAAAGAAAAACTTGCCCGAAAAAGATTGTTGGTGCTCATGTTCTACTATTCCGGACTAATCGGTATACTGGCCATGCTTAAGCCTTATATGGTTGATCTGGGCTATAATGTCAAAGAAATAGGATTCATGTCGGGTATTGTAGGTACTGCTGTAGCAGCTACTTTTGCATTTCTGGGTGGATATATTGTCAAGTTCACCGGAAGAAAGACTGCGGCTTATCTTTTCGCGTTGCTGAATCTTTTCGTGGGAGTGTTTTTCTACCTGATATCCATACATACGCCTTCCTTACTTGAGTTGTATGCCGGCATTTGTTTGCTGTGGGGTGCATACGGACTTTCAACAGTAGTCATTTACACTACTTCGATGGATGCCGTGCGGCCGTCGAGTTCCGGGACTGATTTCACCGTTCAGATTGTGGTTGCTCATTTGAGTTCAATGTTGATTGCTGTTTTCAGTGGTAAAGTGGGTGATCTGGTTGGATATCATTCCTTATTTGGGATAGAAGCATTATTTTCGCTCTGCTCGGTATTGATTTTATTTTATGTGTATCCGGTAAAAATGAAATATGGAAATAGATAAATTGCTGATAGATAAATACAATGTTCCGGTACCGAGGTACACGAGTTATCCGCCGGCCAATCATTTTGAACAGATATTTTCTGATGACGATTATTTTCGATTGATAGAGGAGTCGAATGGAGGTAATCCGGATAATATTGCCATTTACATTCACATTCCCTTTTGTAAAAAAATATGTTTTTATTGTGGATGTAATACAGCTTTGTACAAAGGAGAGTCGTTGGTTGCGGATTATATCGCGGCGTTAAAAAAAGAAATACTGTTGGTATCGAAGTACATCGATAAAAAGCGCAGGGTTTCGCAGATACATTACGGTGGCGGAACGCCCAATGCCATAGATGTCACATATCTGGAGCAAATTAACCGATTGTTGTTTGATTTGTTCGAATTCATTCCGAAACCTGAAATTGCGATTGAGTGCCATCCCGGTCATTTAGACGAACTGTATCTCCGCAGGCTGTTGAATGCCGGATTTAATCGTTTCAGTCTGGGGATTCAGGATTTTGACAATGAAGTGCTGGCTGCTGTCAATCGTAATCCTTCGGCTATGCCGGTAGGAGATATTATCGACATTTTGAAGCAGGATCAACCTGGTATTTCGGTAAATTTTGACTTTATTTACGGATTGCCGGGGCAAACAGTTGAACGTTTCAGACAGACTATTGAACAGGCAGTGGCACTCTGTCCCGACCGGCTTGTTACGTTCTCATACGCCCATGTACCCTGGATAAAAAAACATCAGAAGGTACTTGAAAAAAAAGGGATCAAAACATCAACCGAGAAAATCGATTTGTTTCTTAACTCCAGAGAGATTTTGTTGCAGGCGGGTTATGAACCGATCGGACTTGATCATTATGTGTTGCCGGCAGATGAACTAAATCTGGCGTTACAGAACAGCCAGTTGCACCGGAACTTTCAGGGGTATTGTACGCGCAGAACCACAGGGCAGGTTTATGCTTTCGGTGTTTCTTCCATCAGCCAGCTCGAAAGCGCGTATCTGCAAAACGAGAAAGATACCATTGAATACATCCGGCTGATTAATGAGGGGAAAACGGCGGTTAAAAATGGATTGGAAGTTAATGCGGAACAAAAGATCATTCGCGGAGTAATTGAAAAAATCATGTGTAACAAGGAGCTTGATTTAAATCGCTTTTGTGAAGAGTACAAGGTCGATATGTCAAAATTTCAGCGAGTCACGCAGTTTGATCCAGCCGGTCTGAACGATTTTGTTTCAGATGGCTTAATCCGGTTTGAAAATAATATTTTAACAATAACCGATGCAGGATCATTTTTTATCCGTAATATTGCAGCCTCTTTTGATCCAACCTTAAAGCAAAAGGAAAAACAGTATTCAAAATCTGTTTGAATTTTTCTCAAGAAATAAGAAAAAAGTTTCCCTGACGAAATATTGTTGTATAATTTTTTAAATGATGGAATTTTCAAAACCTGATATAATTATTATCGGGGCAGGATTGACGGGTCTGACAGCGGCATATTACCTTCGAAAAGCAGGTAAAAAAGTGTTGTTGATTGAGCAGCACAACCGCCCGGGAGGTGTCATCAGAACTATTACTGAAGATGGATTTACATTTGAAGCCGGCCCCAATACCGGCGTTATAAGTTCAGCCGAGCTTGTTCAGCTTTTTCACGACTTAAAACTTCAGTTTGAAGTCCCCGGGAAAGCAAGTAGAGCTCGTTGGATATGGAAAAAAGGCAGGTGGCATGCATTGCCGGCAGGTTTGCTCTCAGCGATATTTACGCCGTTGTTTAAGTTTAAAGATAAAATCAGGGTTCTCGGAGAACCTTTCAGGAGAAAGCGGCATCGGTTGAATGAAAGCGTGGCAAAGTTAGTCAAGCGCCGGTTGGGAAAGAGCTTTCTGAGGTATGCCGTGGATCCTTTTATTTCGGGTATTTATGCCGGTGATCCGGAAAAATTAATTGTCCGGTTTGCATTGCCCAGGTTGTATGCTCTTGAGCATAAGTACGGAAGTTTTGTAAAAGGGACTATTAAAAGAAGAAAAATCATCGCGGCAGAGAAGGCTGCAGGTATTACAAAATCAGTTTTTTCTGTAGAAGGAGGGCTGGAAAACCTTGTCCGCACTTTGATTAGAGAGATAGGAGAAGAATATATTATCACCGGAGCAATGGATGTTCGTGTTGAGCCGCTACAGAAAAAGTTTGTTTGTCGGTTTAACGTCAATGGCGAAAGCCGGGAACTCGTTACAGAGAGGCTCATTTCTACAGTTGATGGTTTGTCGGTTGCTTCATTATTGCCATTTATTCCGCAAGAAGTGATGGGTAAAATTACAGCCATTCGCTATGCAAAAGTCGTGCAGGTGGTGGTTGGATTTAGGAACTGGAGAGGAATTCCTCTGCAGGCTTTTGGAGGTCTGATTCCCTCGAAAGAAAAGAAAGATATTCTCGGTATTTTATTTCCATCTGCTTTGTTTAAAAACCGGGCGCCGGAAGGAGGAGCGCTTTTATCCGTGTTTGCTGGAGGCATTAAGCGACCGGATATATACCTGAAAACAGATGAAGAAATAAAGACCATAGTGTTTGAAAGCATAAAAAGCATGATGAAGTGTGCAGATAAACCGGATCTGGTTCGCATTTTCAGGTACGAAAAGGCAATTCCGCAATACGAATCCACTACGGAGTTGAGATTATTTACCATTCAGGAAATCGAAAAAGCATATCCCGCTCTGATTCTTGCCGGTAATATGCGCGATGGTATAGGAATGTCGGACAGGGTGAAGCAGGCAAAGCAAATTGCCGATCAATTGTTAGTCGTTGATAATTCCTGAATAAATGAGCAAGGCAATTCTGTTAATAAATCTGGGTACGCCGGATTCTCCGGACAAAAAATCCGTTCGTAGTTATTTACGGCAGTTTTTGAATGACCCCTTTGTGATAGATATGCCACGTATTGCTCGCTTGCTGTTAGTTAATCTCATTATCATTCCTTTCCGGCTAAACAAATCGACAAAGCTTTACAAACGCTTGTGGACAGAATCCGGTTCGCCTATATTGTTGCATCTGGAAAAATTGCGGGAGCGACTTCAACATGAATCAGGAGAAAAATATCCGGTTTATGCAGCCATGCGCTATGGAAATCCATCCATTCAGTCTGTTTTATCCGCAATAGATCAATCAGGTGTTAAAGAAGTGTTGGTGCTCCCGCTGTTTCCACAATATGCTTCATCCACAACCGGAAGCATAGTTCATGCCGTGCAAAAACACAAAAAAAAGCTGCAAAACATCCGGGGCATCAAATTTATCCGGCAATTCTACGATGATCCGGGGTTTATCAATGCTTTTTGCAAACGAATTGCCGGTTATCAACCGGAGAGCTTCGATCACATCATTCTCTCCTGTCACAGTCTGCCTGAGCGACATATTCAGCTCATTCATCCTGAGCATCGTGTTCATGGCTGTGTCTGCGAGCAAAAAATGCCTGTATATGGCAAGGAATGTTACAAGGCCAACGGTTACCAGACTGCACGCCTGATTGCCGGCGCCCTTAACCTGTCGCAGGATCATTACACCGTATCTTTTCAGTCTCGTTTTGCAAAAAAATGGATTGGTCCGTTTACCGAAGATGTTGTGGTTCAGTTAGCCAGAGAAGGCAAATCACGTATTTTGGTAGTCGCCCCTTCCTTTGTTGCCGATTGCCTCGAAACCATTGTCGAAATAGGGCAGGACTACCGTGAACTTTTCATCCGCCATGGCGGAAAAGAGTTGGTGATGTGTGAAAGTTTGAATGCAGAAGAGGAATGGGTGGAGGCGGTTAAAGAGATGCTTGGTTTTAATCATTGATTACATGTTCTGATTATATATTTCTCCCCTTGGTCGAAATGACAATCAAGATTTTATCTTATAGGGAAGGGCTTAGTTGGCTGCTACCCCCCCCTTGCATAAATCAATATAAAGAACTGTCATTCTAAGCATAGAGAAGAATCTAATATTTTTTATCGGACAATAGTGATTTTCTTTAGAAAAACAATTTATATTGTATTATATGAAAGAAAATTAATATATTTATATTCCCAAATCAAAGTATATTTACACGTGATTAGTAATGTATATACCTGACGAACTTCACTAAAAACCTATTGATTATGATTGAGTACTGTTTGGTGCAAAACGCCCTGAGTGAAAATACTGAAAATTACCCTGCCAAAGTTTATTGTCTGGAAAATAAAAACCTGGATGATGTTATCAAATACATGATAGAAGAAGGTAGTGGACTGACCCGTCCCTAGGCTTTGGCTTATTTCGAGCGACTTACTCAAGTTGTTATGCATTTCACCGAAAACGGCTATAGTGTTTAAACTCCTCTGTTTCACGTTCGAACAACAATTTTAGGCGCATTTAATGACTTTTTTGATAGCTATGATCCTAAACGCCATGAGATAAATGTGCGTATTTCGTGCTGCCAGCTATTCAGACGTTTCGCCTTCTTCTGTGCACTTGCTAATACCAGCACCTCCTGTAGGTAAATATAGTATCGAGATCCGGTGTCTTTCAAGAAGTAAAAAGAACCTGATAAGTGATTTTCTATACAGAACAATAGACGTTTTAGCTTAACAGTTTGGTACCTCCTTCAACATAACAGGCCTTTTACATCAGAGATGCAATATAATTACATCACCGATGTACCAACCTTACAAGCCCGATGCACGGATACTACATCACCGATGTATAATCATTACATAGGCGATGTGCGTTTGCTACAGCGTTGATCTATGGATTAAAGTGTAGGAGGTTTTATTGAAAAGTATAGGAGGAAAATTGTCAAAGTGCCCTATAGAAAATTATTAACAGGGGGGAGTTTTGGGGAAAGATCCGGGTGTTTAGTTTGAAGAAGGTGGCGAAACAAAAGCTCGTCGCTACAATTAATTTGTCCATCAATCCAAACCTTATTGTTTTACGAACCGCTTTGTCCATGGATACCTGATTTTCCTTACAAAAGATTGATAATCAACATGGAGGTTCAGAATGAGCAGTATATCCTAATGGACTGTGAGGTCAATCCGTTTCAATTCCTTCTGGTTCAATTAAAAGGACCTCACAACACCAGCGTGGTGTTATTACAACAAATTTCAATTCCTTCTGGTTCAATTAAAAGTATCTCTTGGCGAAGAAATTGTAGATAACTTTATATTTCAATTCCTTCTGGTTCAATTAAAAGAAGGAAAACAGTATGAAGTAAACGGAATAACTACATTTCAATTCCTTCTGGTTCAATTAAAAGGGGAGCCAGTTCACTATTCGGGAAGTTAATATTGTATTTCAATTCCTTCTGGTTCAATTAAAAGGGAGTTTTGCTCTTTCTTTTCCTGGCGGCAAATAAATTTCAATTCCTTCTGGTTCAATTAAAAGATGCGGGCTGCCTTGTGTTTTGGCGACCGCAACCAAATTTCAATTCCTTCTGGTTCAATTAAAAGTGATCAGCATTAAACTAAATGGTAAAGCTTCTATATTTCAATTCCTTCTGGTTCAATTAAAAGTATAGAGTTGTCGACATCGGCAAGCTTCATCAATTATTTCAATTCCTTCTGGTTCAATTAAAAGATAAAGGCAATTAACCACGTAACAATTAAACACCAATTTCAATTCCTTCTGGTTCAATTAAAAGTTTGAACCTTAATAGCTTTTAATTTAGCTCCTACCAGATTTCAATTCCTTCTGGTTCAATTAAAAGATTCTAACTGAGAATCAGTTAATTCAATTATTCCTATTTCAATTCCTTCTGGTTCAATTAAAAGAAATCGTTTTAGCGATTTCATTTTTCACCTTCTGACATTTCAATTCCTTCTGGTTCAATTAAAAGCCTTCGCCAATTGCCGCTGTGTAGGTCGTTTTTCTATTTCAATTCCTTCTGGTTCAATTAAAAGGACAACGAGTTTTTGCGTGCGCAAAACGAAAGTTATTTCAATTCCTTCTGGTTCAATTAAAAGAAAGAGGATGCAATGGAATGGTGTCAACAAGATTTATTTCAATTCCTTCTGGTTCAATTAAAAGTTTGGTTTTCGAAAGCTTCTCTAACATCTCATCATTTATTTCAATTCCTTCTGGTTCAATTAAAAGTGTCCGCTATTGTCACATTCATCCTGACGCTTGCCGATTTCAATTCCTTCTGGTTCAATTAAAAGAATTTCCGGAACTTTGACGCTCTGTAGTTGTTTTATTTCAATTCCTTCTGGTTCAATTAAAAGCATCTTAAAGCGATGGGCGGTCAGGATGATAAAATATTTCAATTCCTTCTGGTTCAATTAAAAGTCAACTTCATCTGAATTTGCTATTTCAGATATTTTATTTCAATTCCTTCTGGTTCAATTAAAAGATTAGTTGGCAAATCAAAAGGTGATGAAGATACTGAATTTCAATTCCTTCTGGTTCAATTAAAAGTGGCAGATAATTCTTCAGATCCGTTGTTGGTTTTATATTTCAATTCCTTCTGGTTCAATTAAAAGGTTCGCGAAGTTTGTTTGCCTTGTCAATCCAGTATATTTCAATTCCTTCTGGTTCAATTAAAAGAATGCTATAACCACGCTTAGGAAAATCACGGTTAATCATTTCAATTCCTTCTGGTTCAATTAAAAGTATCATCAAAAAGATTTAATTGCCTTGCTTCAAGAATTTCAATTCCTTCTGGTTCAATTAAAAGAATTCAGATATTTGGCCGTTTTGATATTATTATCGGATTTCAATTCCTTCTGGTTCAATTAAAAGGCTTATAAAGTTCTTTTTCTGATAGGTAATTTCTAATTTCAATTCCTTCTGGTTCAATTAAAAGACACGCAAGAGCAGATTATGACAGAATCCAAGACCCATTTCAATTCCTTCTGGTTCAATTAAAAGTCTTTCGACG
>VSSQ01000546.1_pt1 | contig 22664 bp, 26 predicted proteins | sample 4763081 | NCBI WGS metagenome assembly VSSQ01 (sample SAMN12137344, study PRJNA551015) | bioreactor metagenome | isolation source: SDC9 anaerobic chlorinated ethene degrading culture | place: USA: Knoxville, Tennesee | collected 2015-01-01
GGAAAATGCAATAGTAGAAAGGAAAAATAGACTTGCAAGTAAGGAAAATATTGCTTTCATTGTTCTCGGAGTATTTGGCATTGCAACCATGTGGGAAGCTGTTTTCGGAGATATGGGCGTTGCCCTGATTGCGATTTTCAATGCACTAAGAATACTAAAAAAATAATAATCAAAGAATATGATTGCCAATATTTATATCGTTGCTTTTCTGATACTGTATTTCCTTATTGTGTTTATCACCCCCTCAATTCGTGTAAAACGCAAAACTGGCATTAATCCCTATGTGTTCAAAAACACCGATTCGGCACACGACTTTTTAGGTAAAGTATCTGCCCCAATTACCTCGTTAATTTTTATTGTAGCGTTAGTCAATCTTTTTTACCCCGAAGGTTTGCAGTATTTCGCACCCTTTACATGGCTCGAAATATCAATCCTGAAATATACAGGTTTCGCATTCATTCACCTTGCACTTTTATGGATTATCGTAGCGCAAGTACAAATGAGTAACTCGTGGCGGGTAGGTATCGACCATTCCGCAAAAACCGAACTTAAAACCAACGGTTTGTTTTCTGTTTCCCGAAATCCCGTTTTTTTAGGTATGCTTGTTACATTAGCAGGAGTATTTCTCGTTTTCCCTAATGCAATTACCTTGTTTGTATTTGTATCTTCAATTTTCCTTTTTCAGGTACAGGTAAGGCTTGAAGAAGAGTATTTATCTAAAATGCATGGTAATACATATATTACATATTGCAAAAAGGTGCGACGTTGGATTTAGGGCAAACATTGTGAAACTAAAATATAATAAAACTCAATCAATAATAATTTAATTTTATCATTATGGAATACTATTTTAGCAAAACACTTCATGTTTCCTTCGATGAAGCAATCACGAAAACAACAGAAGGATTAAAATCTCAGGGCTTCGGAGTTATAACCGTTATCAACATGAACGAAAAGCTCAAAGAAAAGCTCAATGTCGATTTCAAACGGTATACCATTCTCGGGGCATGTAATCCCCCATTTGCCTACAAAGCCTTGCTGGCCGAAGATAAAATCGGTACAATGTTACCATGCAATGTGTTGGTTATTGAACAAGGAGAAAACCTCATTGAAGTAGCAGCCGTCAATCCAATTGCCTCTATGCAGGCAATTTCAAACCCGGCTCTTGGTGAAGTCGCTCAACAAGTGACTAACTTGCTCCAACAAGTGATTGAAAATTTGTAGGAGCTTATTAATTAGGGTTATGAAACAGGGAGTTTCTATAAACTAATTGCACAATTTGCACCTTGTTTGCCCAATAATTGCCCAAATGGAATAAGTATTGGAACATTCGTTTATGATTTTCTCTGTAATTCCCAAAATCCTCTAAATCCCCAATATACTAAAAATTCGCTTGCAAACCGTAAGGACAGACTGCAAGCAGGTTATTTTTTTTAGTGCGAAAGACTAAATAAATGCGGTCAGGCAAAGCCTGAAAGTAAATTACGGGCAACTCCGCAGGCAAAATCCCCAGCCGCCAAAAATCCCCGCCCCTCGTTCCTCTGGGCTTGCACGGTCTTTTTGTCGGCTTCCGCACAATCCACCCTGCTGTTGTTTTTTTCTGTCACACTTTTTGCAAAAGGCAAAAAAGACGTTTGCACTCCAACCGCCACCACCGTGCTACACTTGCGCCAGAAAAAAAACAACCCAAAGCTATGTATACATAACATGTAGTTATAGTACTTTTTTCACCAAATAGGCTCACTTCGTTCGGGGGATAAACCCCTGAAAAAAAGTCCTATAACCAAATTATGTATAATAGCCGCACAAAATCAACGCTTTGCCCCGCTGCGCTGCCCGAAGAATAAGCCCCTAAAGGGAGAGCGGTAAGAATAAAACACCTAATCGGTGAGTTGTTTAGGCGTACCGCCAACCAGAGACCAACAAAATTCCCCTCCTCCCTTTCAGCGGTTGCAGTCGGTAAAAAAAATGTCGTGTTTTATTTTCGTATGCTTGCGGTCGGTTCATTCTCTTCTCTCATTTCGTTTCGGGGGACGCAGTTCGTACCTCACACACGTCCACCCTTCACTCCATTGCGTTCAGTTCATTTCACCCACCTCAGCACCGCACGGCATAAGTGCCTTCTTCATTCCACGCCACAAATCCACAAAGTCATTCTATTTCGCTTATCGGCTGTAATCCTCTCACAAATATATCCACACACAAACAGCCAGTAAAGCTCCATTTCATTCCCCAACCCATTGTTTCGTTCCATTCAGTCGCCACCCATGCCATTTTCCAACGCATTTACAATGGTATATTTTTTCCCACTGCGACGAGTCCACCCCATTAAGCACCTTTCAGGTAGAGCGGTAAGTTTATTACACCTAAACGGTGCGTTGTTCAGGCGTACCGCCAACTCGAAAACAATGCCCCGAAAACCACATATAATTTTCATTGAAGGTTTATTTCACGGTAGCAATGAAAATTATAAAAGGTTTTCAAAATATGGGGACAGAAGTCAAGCTCCTTTCCAAGCAGCTTGTTAGTTTTTCAGCACTTTGTGCAATTTCCTCAATTTCCCCACCACCCATTAGTTGTGCAGTAAATAAAATATGTCGAGTTGTTTGTTCATGTGCTTGCGGTAAATGCGTTCCATTTCGTCGCCATTTCGTTCCGGTCGGTTTCGTACCTCAACCGAACCAACACTTCATTTTGCCTACATTGCAAGCATACACCTCAGCACCGCACAGCTTAGGGAAATACTCATTTCCATTTCGCAAGCTACATTCATTCCGTTTTCCCCAAAGCTCTTTTCCAACGCTATCCCAATGGTATATTTTATTTCCTGCGGCGTGTTTGCCCCGATAAAAAATTACAAATCAATTGCAATAAAAAAATAAAGAAAGCATAATACGTTTTCCGCCAAAAAAAAATGAATATACAAAGATAGCCGTTCCGCTTACCGGCAGTAAAGGTCAAGCCCTACGGGTTTTGGGCACAATCTCCACACCTCGCTACGCTTCGGGTAGTATTCTGCCCAAAAACCTTGACAGCCGCCGCTCTCTGGCTGTTTGAAGAGTATATCCTTTTTTTTCTTCTTCTTTTTCTTTCTCTTTTCTGGGGGTAAAAATTATTTGCAGGGGTAGTCCCTCGTTTATTCACCCTTTAATCGTTATCCTCATGTGTGCTTTTATTTTGAAGTCTTACAATCAGAAAGAAGAAATCCGAAATCCTCATTTCTTTATCCTAAACAAAGGAAATAATAGTGGAAAACCACTTTTAGCACCCTGTCCGAATTGCTTTGTAATTATCGCAGAAAATCAGGAGCAAGTCGACCAACTTCGCACCCTCTGTTATGCTTTGTGGCGGTGTCGTGCCTTTGAACAGCATTTGCATGGCTCAGTCATTCCGTTTATTACTATTCGGTCATTCCGCAGCGTTATGGCGTTCCACATTCCAATCATTGAGCAACACGCCGCCGATTTTGCTCAAACTGTCCAGGCTCTCAAATTATTGGAGGAAAGGGAGCAGAATCTAAAAAAAACACTTCGAGTTGTCAGCGAGTACAAGCAAGCGTTTGTTCGTCAATTCTTCAAAAATGCAGGGGTGTAAAAGCCCTTGCAAAAGCAACTAAACGCAATCGGCAGCAAGCTAAACTCTTTCTGTGTCAGCCATATAATTGCAATATATCTTTACATTCGGATAAGGGAAAGTCCATATTTGAGCCGTACCAAGTCCAAGTAATCATATTTATTAACTCCATAAATTTTTAAGGTAATGGGAAAGATTAATTTAGGTATTTTAGGAAGTTTCTCAGGTAAAGTGGGAAACGTCGTAGGTGGTAGCTGGAAAGGAATCAGCTACATGCGCGCTAAGGCTTCTTCTGTAGCCAATCCCCGAACTGATGCTCAAATGGGCCAACGCAGCAAATTTGCTTTAGTATTGGGTATTTTGAAGCCAATCACTGGCTTTATCCGTGTAGGCTACAAACGCTACACAACCAAACAAACAGCGTTTAATGCTGCAATGTCGTACATTCTCAACAACGCAATCACGGGAGCTTTTCCTGATTTCAGTGTTGACTTGTCCAAAGTGTTGGTTTCTCGTGGTAACCTTACTACGGCTTCAAATGCCGCAGTACTTGCCACAGGTGGTTCAATTGGTTTGACTTGGGACGACAATTCCGGTGCAAACATGGCTAACGCCACCGACAAAGCGTTGGTATTAGTGCTGAATCCACTTCGTGCAGAAGCAGTTTATGAAACTGCTGGAAACGCTCGTACCACCGGAGCTCAAGAAATTGCAGTTCCTGCGGAATGGTTAGGCGAAAGTGTTGAAGTGTTCCTTGGGTTTATCACCGAAGACGGCAAAGATCTTGCTAACAGCGTTTATTTGGGTTCTGTAGAAGTTGCTTAGGCGTAAGCAATAACTATTTTCTTGCTGACAAATCCCGCTCATTCGAGCGGGATTTTTTGAATACACTAATTTAAAAATCAAATCAAAATGAAATTACTATTTATACCGTCCATAATGAATAAAGACTGGAGCCATTTAAATGGACTCTTGGCCGTTTTAGCAGTCTTATATTCCTGCGTATTTGTATCCGTACTCATTGACCTATTTTTCGGAGTAAAGCGAGCTAAACAATTGAAAGTGGTCCGTACAAGTTTCGGGTATCGCCGTACTATTACAAAATTGACCAGTTACTTTGGCTTAATGATAATGCTAACTATTGGCGACATAGTCGCCAGCGTTGTGTTTGAAATGCCATATTTTACGGTTATAGGTGCGATTGGGATTGTCTTAATAGAGGCTAAATCCGTGTTTGAAAACCTCAGGCAGGAGAATAAAAACGTTGATGATATCCAAAAAGTGCTACTGAAGATATTTGAAAACAAAGAGGAAATACAAGCCCTCATTTCATTCTTAAACTCAAAAAAAAAGGAGGAATAAATATGAAATCGAGAGGACTTCGGAACAATAATCCATTGAATATCCGGCACAATGCCGATAATTTTAAAGGAGAAATCAAAGGTAGAGACAAGAGTTTTAAAACTTTCTCGTCAATGCCTTACGGCTACAGAGCAGCCTTTGTAACGCTTGCAACCTATCTTTCGAGAGGGTGGAACTCAATCGAAACGATAATATCGAAGTGGGCACCACCTGCCGAAAACGACACTGAAAACTATATTTCCAGCGTTGAAAGGTGGTCGGGTGTCTCACGAAACAAAGAACTTACCGCTGCGGATGGAGCAGACTTCATTCTAATTGTTGCGGCAATGAGTTTTGTGGAAAACGGACGAAACGCCAACATTTCAGCAGTACAGGCAGGATTCAATTTACAAACTAAAATCAAGATCCAATGAAAAAGATACTTTTTTTCGCAGTAATAGCAACGATGTTGCTTTCCTGCAAATCGGTTAAATATATTCCGGTAGAAACTACAAAAATTGAATACCGGGATAATTTCGTCAAAGACTCAATTTTCCGTTACGATTCAGTTTTTGTCAAAGAAAAAGGTGATACGCTAATTTTGGAACGGTACAGCTATCTATACAAAAACAAGATTGTCAAAGATTCAATCTTTATCAATGACACAATCCGTGTTCCTTATCCAGTGGAAGTTGTCAAACAGGTAAAAGCCCCATTGACAGGCTGGCAAAATTTCCAAATATGGTGCGGTCGTATTTCTCTAGTCGTTTTGTTGCTTGTTGGCATTTACTTACTGTGGCGATTAAAGCAGTTCTAAGGCTGTTTTCTACTAAATCAAATCTCACTCATTCGAGTGGGATTTTTTGTTCTAAAACAGTCCAATATGTCCAAATAAGTACTATATTTGCACGGTATTTATGTTGTATATTTTTATCTATCAAAATACACTTAAATAACATATTATCAGCAATTTGATTTTTATTTATATCAATTTTTTATTTGTTTCATATTTGCAACATGCGTTTGTAAGTTCCTGATATAATGCGCTAATCACATTCGAAGAAGTGAAGTAAGACTTCTTTTGGACCACAAAAGACACAAAAGATAACATAAGTTTAAAAACAAAAAGCCAATCTGAGTGAAATCAGGTTGGCTTTTTGTTTTGCGAACTTAACCCTTTTCGTCATTGCGGTCCTCATTCATTGCGTCATTGCGGGCTTGACCCGCAATCTCCTCATAATACGCTCGTATCGACTCTATAAATTCTTTCGTTATCCCTATTTCTTCAGACAAGTCATTCCATACTGGATTTTCTTTGTTTACCAATACATTTTTCCATTCTCTTTTCCAATTTTTCAATTGTTTTTCACGAGCAATGGCATCAATTACTAAATCGTAGGCTTCAAAATAAACCAGCTTATCGCAATTGTATTTGTAGGTAAAACCCTTATTGATTTTTAATTTATGTTCTGCTACACGGCGTAACAGATTATTGGTAACCCCAATATAAAGTACGTTGTTATGCGTGTTGGTAATAAAATAAACAAAGGCAGTTTTTTTCATGTTATGTTTTTCTTATTGTTAAGGAGATTGCGGGTCAAGCCCGCAATGACTTTCGCACAGACGATCAAGCCTGCAATGATGAAAAGGATGAGACCCCGCAATACGAAATGAATGAGGCCTGCAATGGCTAACTGAAAAATCATATAAAAAAGCAGCCCCTCTTTCAAGTGACTGCTTTCCTTATTTTTCGTGGAGATTACCGGACTCGAACCGGTCACCTCGACACTGCCAGTGTCGCGCTCTAGCCAGATGAGCTAAACCCCCGCTTTTGATTTTGAAATTGCGGTGCAAAGATAAGCAAGTTTTGGAAATTTTACCTACATTTGTGGAAATATTTCTAAATTTATATTCCTTCATGCTGATTTATAATATCACTTTTTTAGTGGCTGATAAGGTTTCCGATCAATGGGTACAATGGGTAAACAATTCGCATATACCGGAGATGGTCGCGTCGGGTTATTTCACGGAACCACGACTGGCAAAAGTGTTAAGCGATCATGGGCAGGAAGGAACTTCCTATTCTGTTCAGTATCACGTTGCTGACATGCAGGAACTGGGCGCCTGGCACCGGAAATTCGGCTCGGCTATGGAAAGGAATTGTGCCTCGCTGTTCGGAGAGGATGTTTTATTGTTCACCACCGTGTTGGAGCTTATCAAATGATGGACAATCAGGAAAAAATTATATTGGGAATCGACCCGGGTACAACCATCATGGGATACGGACTGCTGAAAATATCAGGAAATAAAACCACGATGATGGCCATGGGGGTGCTGGATTTGAAAAAATACAAGGATCATTATGAAAAGCTGGGAAGAATTTTCAACCGGACGCTGTCGCTGATTGATGAATTCAAACCGGATTACCTGGCTATCGAGGCTCCTTTTTTTGGAAAAAACGTACAATCTATGCTTAAACTGGGACGTGCACAGGGTGTGGCCATGTCGGCGGCACTATACCGGCAAATTCCCATTACCGAGTATGCCCCCCTGAAAATCAAGATGGCCATTACCGGTAACGGAAACGCTTCGAAAGAACAGGTAGCCGATATGCTCCGCCGCTACCTGAATATCCCTGCCGATCAAATGTTGCCACAATTAGACGCAACCGACGGACTGGCCGCTGCCTATTGTCATTTCCTCCAGCTCGGTAAACCCGAATCGGTGAAAGCCTATCGGGGCTGGAAGGATTTCGTGGCAAAAAATCAGGAAAAAGTCATCAAAAGAGATGACAAATAAAATCGTAGCTTCGCATTAAAGCGAACACAACTGAAATAAAAATTATCAATACAAATATCCCCAGCAAAGGCTGATTCGGATTCTTTGCTCTCATTTCTTCCAGCTGTCTCACCCAGTAATGCTTTCCTTCCTGTTCGAAATTAAACATATCGTAATGATAGGTCACCCAGTATGTCCAAATGGCAGACAAATACAAAACAAGTAACAAAACAAGTCCGAAATAAGCCAGTATTTTTGAAATCAGCATTTCGATATGTTCTTTTGTACTGAATTGCAGGTAATCTACCCTATCCGTCAATATTCCAATTTCTTTATTGAGCTTATCCAATTGTTCTTTTTTCGATAGCTGATTTTCCTGAATTTGTTTGTTAATCAAATCAATCGCGTAATCAGCTGCCTCTCTTGATACAAAATATCTATCTTCCGGTAAATCATTTAGAGTAAAATTCTCTGGCAAACTCACTACATCAACCGAAATGGACTGATCAACACCATCATTACAAGGGGCTTTTGTCCGAATGCTAATGTTGTATTTGCCTGGTGTTGTCCACTTCTGAGACATCACCAGCGAGCCGGGTTTCTGTGCCGTAGAAACACTAACCCTTTTCAATTCCCGCTTTGTTGCTACATTGGTAACCACCCATTCATACTGCGTACATCCGGGTATTTCCGGCATACTGAAACCCTGATTTTCACCCACATACGCATTCCGCTCAATGGTATGAATTTTCCTGTCTTCGATTTTATTCTTCAGGTCGACTGCTTCAGCCAGTTGATTTCTGGCTACTCCTATCTGCCTCGAGAAGACCTTTTCCAGCGAATCACGGCTTTGCTGCAAGGTTACAGATTCAGTATCAAGCTGTTTGCTGTTCTTATAATTCTCCGTTATCGCAGGAATATGATACTCAATCTGAACCACATGCTTTCCCCAACCGGGCAGGTCTTTTCCTGTCACCTGTTTAATCCCCGTATTCAACAAGAGAAAAACAACAGCCGGGATTACACTCAAAATCGCGATACCTATTTGCTGAAAGGATTGTGATACAATTAACTTGGGAGCCCTGAATAATAATGCTTTCAAGAACTGCAACATATCCACATCATCGTCCGCTTCACTCATATAAGCCGGCAAATAAAGCGTTGTGGCCAGAAATGCTAATCCGAACAACACCGCAAAAGGTAACAACACCTGAATCAATAACACGCTTAATCCTGCAACGATATATACATCTGCAAACTGACTAAGCGCTACCAATATGGCAGTCGACATAGCAGACATGGCTAGCCACAAAACAGATAGTTTCAGTCCGGGAAAAACACTTATTTCAGGAAATTTATCTGTACGACAGTATGAGATAGTTACAAATACCGTGTATTGGAAAAGATAAAACACAATTAAAGCAGATACTACGATTACCACAATGTGACCGGTAAGCAGACAGGCCAGTCCGAGTAAACCGGAAACACCTCCCAGTAAAAGGAGTTTTTTGAATGCAAATAACATCTTTTCTTTTTGGAAAGCCCCGGGTATTTTCGAGAAAGCAAAGGCGAAGAATTTCCAACTGAAAACCACCAGATAATGCCATAAGTATTTAACCAAAGCGAAGACAGTAGGGTGTAACACTTCATTCCATACCCACAGGATAAGCCACCAGATTTTTTGAATAACAAACCCAACAAACTCAAAAATAGAAGTGAAACCATACACGCCCCAGACAAAAAAGTTATACAGAAATATAAACAGAGAAAAAAAAGGAGAGAAGCGCGCTGCCCAGCCATTATCGTCGTGCCATTTTTTTACAACGGTTTGGACTTTCTGCAAATAATCCGGTTTCTTACCATCGATGGAACTTCTCAGAAAACCCAGCAGGGGTAATGACGCTGCAATTAAACATAGTTTTACCAGCATAATGATTTGATTTAAGGTGATCCTACATTAAGGCTTGTCGGATTTGCCCTCATTATGAATGAGATGTGCGAACAAATGTATAAAACTTTTTTGGAATACGGATATTACTGAAGATTTTTTAATAAACCACATAAGACATATAAGAAAATATGAGTTGAAAAAAGTTTATGTTTTCTTATATGTCTTATGTGGTTTATTAATTATTTCTTTTTCAGTTTCAGCAGTTCTTCAGACTTTCTATTCAGCATAGCTGGATCAAGGTGATTGAAGGTTTCTTCAAGTTCCCAATTGGCCCGCAGGGTTAATTTTTTATTGAAGTAATATACCGGTTCGGGTTGCAGTCTTTTTTCCAGATCGCCCGGATCCCAGACACCGTTACGATTGATATCGATAAATAGACGCACGAAATACTCACCTGGCTTCAGATATTCGAACAAATTGCCTTTAATTTTAGCTTGTTGTGTCTGAAGAACCGATTCCTTTGAATCTAACACCTGCAAGATAGCAAGCGAGTCAAATTCCTGCAGAACAATCTTCATGGCGGAATATTCATCCAAAGATTTAATTTTAAAAGGAGTTTTTTGTGCGTTCGAAGTCCTTTCGTAAATACTCACAAAAGCAGCCGAATCGATCTGTAACTCATAACTCTCCTGAGGTTTCCATGCATACCGGATAGCAAACTTCCGCCGAATCGAATCTATTGGCAACCAGGTAAAGTCAATGGGTTTTAATACTGTATCAACCTTATGCAAAAGCTTAACCTTCTCTTTAAAAACTGAATCCAACGGCTCTTCAAACTCCAGCAGAATATCGCTGTATAAATCAAAACTGCCGGACAGATTAGATTTAATTGCCAGGGGAACTATCGGTTTCACTTCATTGGTCTTGCTTTTACCGGTTGTTCTCGGCTTGCGTAATACGAGGTTCAAGGTATCGGTTGTTGATACCAATTGAAAAACAGAATCCGATTTCAGGTAAGTTACCGCCATCTTCAATGTATCCTGCCTGTAAACCGTCGAATCCGCTATCCAGTAAACCAAACTGTCCATTCTTTCTGTTTTCTGTATCAGAAAATGTGTATTGATATCAAAATTAAGCGGCTCTATTTTTGGCAGACTATCCTGTTTATCATTGAAAAACAAGTTAAAATACTTATCAGCGGGACGTTCGGATTTTACCAGATATTGTCTTTTCCTGTTTTCTTTGAAAAGTTTCAGCATCAGGTTATTGGGAAGATAAGTCAATTTTGATTCCGTTTTGATGGTGTCAATCGTAACAGAATCTTTCCACAAGGTATCCGTTTGTTGTATAATTTTAATTTCAGGAATCACGATTGAATCATAGAAAGCCACTTCTTCTCCCGGCTGATACCTGAAGTCACGGTCTAAATCAAGCAGTGCATACAACTTATATTTGCCAGCTTTGATGTTCTGAATGGTAAACCTACCCTCATCATCGGTTTTGGCTACACGTGTAAACTGATCACGAAGGATAGCTGTATCATGCAGATTTTTGTGTAACCCGATCAACACACCCGGCACCGGCTCCAGGTTTTCTGCCCTGATAAGTTTTCCCGAAACCTGTAAGGTATCTATTTCCGGTCCCGTGGCAAAAGAAAAAGTATAATTCGAGAGTGGATTTTTCTCATTCAGATCGACGATGGCATTTCCAAACAAAATGCTGTAGGTCGTGCTGTCCTGCAAATCATCCTGTATACTAACAGTCAGCACTTTTGCATTGGCTTTTACAACCGGCTGTGTTTTCTGAGGAGGTGAAATCACAACATTTTCATTGACTTTCTCAAGGGATATATTCTCATCAAAAAACACCTGTATTTCTTTTTTCTTATAATTCAACGCATTATTCAACGGCACAGTACGCAAAACAACCGGCGGAATTGAATCCTTCGGTCCTCCGGTTGGTCCTGCCGCCCTGTTTGCACAGGAAACAATTGTAAAGACCAACACCAATTGAATTATAATTCTAAAATACTTCATTAATCAAAACTTTTACCATATAAGTCATATAAGTACATTTAAGTTTTTTTCTACCACCTATGTCTGAAGTCTGGGGACTTTTGACATTAGACATTTGACATTAGACGATAGTCGTCAAAACCTTATGCCCAATCCTGCATCTTAAACAATCCTTTGCTTCGCAATATCTTTTATACAAACAAATCAACGCCTGTGAATCAGCAGCCGAGTCTAATTTCAAACCTGTATCCCGCCACCTGCGGGTAATATAATTGTTTTCAGCCGGTATGTTTTCTAACAACAGTAAGGCTTTATCTTTCAAGCTCTGAAGCTCTTTATGTACTCCGTAACAAAAAAGCAAAGGTACAACCGCGTTGATTAAAATACTATAAACCGACTCTTTTCCTATTTTCTTCAATTTGGAAACATGTGTTTCACCCGGAATATAATGACATTTCCAGTAATCTGAAACTTCAACTGCATCAAACAACTGCATCAACGATACCACATCGGGGCTTTCGAGCAGTTGTGAAAATAATTGTCTCCTTTTATAAAACAAAGCTGCAAGCTGCGCAATGCGAATATAAGGGAAATTATCGGGTCTCAACCGCAACAGTCGCCATTCTTTTCCATCCATAGGTTGCAACCGGTATTTCTGTTGCAGGAAAGCATACTCCCGCTTCAACACTTCAATATAGTCATCCTGACAAGTTAAATCTTTCAGCAAACCCGACTGACCGAACAACAAAGCTTCCAGTTGAACCACATTCCGACAGTTCTTCAAAATCAACATCAATGGAAGAGATTTTGCCAGACTGAGAAAAGCGTCATTATTCACAGAAAATCCAAAGCTTTTACTGATTATCACAAAACAAACTTCTTCCCAATGATTATTCCCCGACTGAAGTATAGCGTTAATTTCCTGAGTCTTTTGCTCCACCCTTTCCAGCAACAGGGCATTTTTCCATGCCCGGATGTAAATTTCAGGAACCCCGCTGATTTTATCAGCACAGGCAATCCATTTCGTACCCGAAACCAGCACTTCATAATTGGTTTCAATCTCTGTTGCGTATGACAACTCCAGCTGGGGAAGTTTCTGACCATCAGCAAGGAAAACAGGCACATCCGCTTTTTTCACCACGTGCAAAATTACATTGCCGTAATTTCTATCCTGCTGATGCCGGTGTTTGTTCCAGTCGGATGCCAGATTATGAATCTCCACATTGCCTGCCCAGATGGTTTTTCCGATTTTTATTTTTGCATTGAAAAAGTCGGGACCGGCATGGGTATTCGGTTTTCCCACATCAATTACCTCGATCCGCTGACCGTCGGTGGTGTGTAAATCATGCTGCACAAACAGTTTATGCTGCCAGATGTAATGTAAAACAAACTCCCTCATAGTTAATTAATAAAAAAACAACCAGGGTGTTTCAGAAGTATTCAAATGCAAGGCGCTGAGATTGAGGGAGCGTACTAAAGTACGTGACCAAACGCTCACATCGAAAGTAACGCTGCAGTTGGGCGCTTATGAGACACCGTTTTATAATAAGCCATAGCTATATCCTCTATCTTTCCAGTATGCCAACGCCTGTGGCAGGACTGTCAGCACATTTTCTTTCGCTTTAATCGAATCATGAAAAACCACGACAGAACCTTTTCGCAGGTATCTTCTCACCGTACGCATGATCTGTTCCGGTTTCTTCTTCTTATCGTAATCAAAAGTAATCACATCCCACATCACGATATCATAGTCCCCTTTCAGGGCTTTTATCTGAGAAAAAGTGATTCTGCCGTGTGGGGGCCGAAATAAGCGGCTATCAATGTATGCCGATGCTTTTTTCACATTTGCCACATAATCTTCAACCGTATACCGATATCCCCGGATGTGATTAAAACTATGATTTCCTACACGATGACCTCTCCTCAATACTTCTTGATATACCTCTGGATATTTTCGCACATTATCACCCACACAAAAGAAAGTTGCTTTCCACCCGTATTCGTCCAGTATATCAAGCACCTGCGGCGTCACTTCCGGCACAGGTCCGTCATCGAAAGTCAGGTAAATCAACTTCGATTCGGTTTTCACCCGCCAGATTAATTTCCCGAACAGGGGTCTTAAAAAGCCTGGAAACTGCATTTTTAAACTTTACATTCTAACTCGCTGCGATAGTTTTTCAAACGCCGGGAGATATTGATCCATTAATGCTTTCTGTTCGTATTGCTGGGCAACCTGAAGGATGTGATTCAACACACCGAAATTATGTCCGATGCGGCTTTCAACACTCTTACGCTGTGCATTTGTCAGGCGGAAATACCAATCCAGATTTTCCAGACAATCTTTTGCCACGAAATTCATAATTTCATTTCCTTTGTTAAATTCACCCAGTGCATAATAGTATTCGGCAAGCAATACCGAAGTATAATCGTGGCGGATTGTTGTTCCCGGAAGTACTTCCATAGCAAAATCCAGCGCCTTTTTGGCTCTTACAGTATCATTCTCCTGTATCAACGCACCAACGAGTTGCGAGAACATCATCCGGTGCGTGCGGCACATACGCAGGGTATTTTCATCTAAATACACCTTCGGATCAGCCACATTACCCCAGCGGAACTTATGCATCATGTTTTCGTACATTTCTTTGGTATTCACGCCTGCCCCTTTTCCTCCGGTACTTACCGGCATCACCTGATAAGCCAAACCGGTCAGTTCAAAGTAGTCGTTCAATCCAAGATAATAATCATCCCCTACCGTTACCGCAAAATAAACCGGACGCTTCCATTTGTTTTCATTCAGCATTTCGATAACCATCAACTCACTCTTTGTTAAACGAGACTTGCTACTCAGGTCAAACATGATTTGAGGGACAACTTCATCTATGCGTGTAGAATCCAGTGTACCGGAACTGAGTACATCATTTTTATCCACCGGAATAAACAATTGCTTTGAAGGAATCACATTTTCACCATCAATTTTGATTTCTGGATCCAACGCTATTCTGAAAGCAGTTTTAACATCCAAAGGTGTTTTCTGAACATCACGAACAGAAATTACTTCATTGGTTCCGTATACATAATCTTTCGGTTGCCAGGATATGGGGAGCGGGCTGGACAAATAAGCCTCTCGTTTCATCTGGTCGATATACCAGTCGGTTTGCAGGTAACTGAGATTACAAACCCGCACGTCGGTACGGTTGCCCTCCACTTCCTGGTTGTACCACAAGGGGAAAGTATCATTATCGCCATTCGAAAAAATGATTGCATCTTCTTTACAAGAAGTTAAGTAATTATGTCCGAAATCCCTGGCTACATAGCGATTACTTCTGTCGTGATCATCCCAGTTTTCAACTGCCATCAGGGCAGGAACACCCAATGCAGCTACTGAAACCACAACAGACACAACAGTTTTGGGCAGGTATTTTTCAAAGAAACGAATCAACCCGAGCACCCCAAGTCCGATCCAAATGCTGAAAGCATAGAAAGAACCAGCATAGGCATAATCCCTTTCACGCGGCTGATAAGGAGTCTGATTCAGGTAGATCACGATAGCAATGCCCGTCAGGAAAAACAGCAGAGCTGTAATCCAGAACGAATGTTTGCCTTCTTTACCACTGTATATCAGGAACAAAATGCCAATAATACCCAGCAGCAGCGGTAACATGTAATATTCATTCCTTCCTTTATTTTCTTTCAGTTCCGATGGAAGATTCGTCTGATCACCCACTAATTTGTTATCAATGAACTTAATCCCCGTGATCCAGTTACCACGGTCCACTTCCCCATGTCCCTGAATATCATTCTGGCGACCGCTGAAGTTCCACATGAAATATCTGAAATACATAAAGTTAAGCTGATAATTGAAAAAGAATTTCATGTTTTCAGCAAAAGTAGGCACATATTCCGTTCTTTCCTGTCCGCAGTAATCAAACCGCACCCGTTTCCCTTTCACATCGCCCCAGGCTTTATAGGCGCTGACATGAGCCGGGCTGGAACTATACATCCTCGGAAAGAACATATTGAAACGGTCGTCCATGATGTAATCCAGCTTATGACCTGTTACAAAATAACTATCTTTTTCGTTGGCATCTGTTTTTGGAACCGGTGCATAGGAAGGCGCACCCGTTTTATACATCGGGATACAGGTATTTCCTTTGATCTCGAGTTTAACGGGGGCATTGTATGCCTGACCATATAATAAAGGTCTGTCGCCATACTGTTCTCTGTTCAGGTAGTATTTCAGGGCAAACACATTATCCGGAGAGTTTTGATCCATCGGAGGATTGGCTGCAGAACGGATAACAATTACGGTATAAGAAGAATAACCGATTAATATTACGGTAATCATCACCAATGCCGTGTTCAACCAGCGGGCATTAATAAATTTCTTGTATTTAAAAAACAAATAAGTCAGTACACCCACAATCAGGAAACCCATAATAAAGTTTGCACCAAAGAACGGAATTCCTACAATCGTAATTGCAGCCAGAAAGGAAATAATCATCCTGGTGTAATACTTTTGTGTATATGTTTCAAAAATCGACCAGGCCAAGATTGCGATGGTCAGTACGATGTACACATACATACCCGTATTGTAGGCAAAGCCGAAACCGTTTACAAACAACAATTCGAACTGACTGGCTACTTCCACGAATCCGGGGATGATGCCGTACAGCACCGTTCCCAAAATAGCGACCGAAATCAGCATGGCGCCAACTACCCCCCAGGGCCTTACTTTATAGTTACGGAAATAATATACCAGTGCGATAGCAGGAATGGCCAACAAGTTCAACAAGTGCACCCCTATGGATAGTCCCATCAGGTAAGCAATCAGGATCAGCCATTTATCGGAACCCGGCTTATCAGCCACACGCTCCCATTTTAGGATTAACCAAAACACAACGGCTGTAAACAGCGAAGAATAAGCGTATACCTCTCCTTCCACTGCTGAAAACCAGAATGTATCGGAAAAAGTATAAGCTAATGCTCCCACCATACCGGCACCAAGTATTCCAACCAGGTTAGCAAAGGTATATTCATCTTCATTTTTAGCAACCACTTTTCGGGCCAGATGCGTAATAGTCCAGAATAAAAACAGGATGGTAAATGCACTCGCGATAGCCGACAATGAATTAACCATCAAAGCCACTTGCGTAGGGTCGGAAGCAAAGAGCGAGAAGAAACGCCCTGTCAGCATGAAAAACGGCGCTCCGGGGGGATGCCCCACATCTAATTTATAAGCAGATGCGATAAACTCGCCGCAGTCCCAGAAACTGGCTGTCGGTTCCATCGTTGAAAGGTAAGTCGCAGCAGCAATGGCAAATGCGAGCCATCCGAAAACATTGTTCAGTAATTTGAATCTTTTCATGTTGATGCAGAATTTTTGTATAGTTTGTGTCCTCCTTCCGATATTACTTTTTACTCCTGTCATCCTGAGCGCAGCGAAGGATCAAAAAAAACGTTCAAAGATACAAAGAATATTCTTTTTAACAGATAAAAAACCATATATTTGTAAAAATTCACAAACTATAATATATGCTTGCTATCAGGTCATTTTCAGAACTTACAAGCCACTTGCAACAGGTCAGCCTGCGCAAAAAATTAGTGGTTGTAAACCCGGCTGATGCTAACTCAATGGAGGCTATCACCCGTGCTGTCGACATGGGTTTCGTAAGCGTACAAATCATCGGCAATCCGAAAGATTATGACATTCAGTCGATTGAAAAGCAACAGCGCATACAATTTATCGACTGTAGCGATCCGGTAGCCGCTTCGGTCATGGCAGTTGAAATGGTTAAATCAGGAACAGCCGACATCCTCATGAAAGGACTTGTGAACACGGATATTTTACTGCATGCCATACTGAAAAAAGAAACGGGACTGGTGACTTTTGGCAATGTGGTGACTTTTATTGCTGCCGTTGAAATTCCGGGTTATCCCAAATTACTGTTTATCACCGATCCGGCTGTAATTCCTGCCCCTAATGTAAGACAACGCACTGCCATCATCCACTACGCCATCGACACTGCACGAAATTTCGGCATCAGTCAACCCAAAGTAGCCTTGTTGCACGGCACCGAAAAAATGAACCCAAAACTCAGTTTCATGGAGGATTACCGGGAAATGCTAAAACTCGGACAAGCCGGCGAATTCGGGGATGCCATCGTCGCGGGTCCGTTGGATTTATTCTTAGCCATCAATCCCGAACTGGGTAAAATTAAGCAGGTTGACTCCCCGATTTCGGGCGATGCCGATATTTTAATTTTCCCAAGTTTCGTTTCAGCGAATATTTTTTACAAAAGTATGGTTACCTTTGCACACGCAGAAATCGGGGGTATGTTGTTCGGCACCGAAAAGCCGGTAGTACTCACCTCTCGTAGCGATAGCGCCGCAACGAAGTTCAACAGCATCGCGTTGGCGTGTTTGATGTAAGATAATTAATGAACTGCAATTGACGAGATGAGATCCTTCACTTCGCTTTGCTTCGTTCAGGATGACACAAAGAGTTATAAAATGGCAAAAAACAGAAGACCACATCCCATTCTCGAAAAAATTCAGATTACCGACATCGCTGCCGAGGGGAAAGCCTTGGCGCGTATAAATGAAAAAGTAGTGTTTATCCCGCACGTCATTCCCGGGGATGTAGTTGATTTGCAGGTCACCAAGAAAAAAAGTGCATACATGGAAGCACGTGCCATTCATTTTCATGCATATTCGAAAGACAGGATAGAGCCGGTTTGTGAGCACTTTGGAACCTGCGGCGGATGCAAGTGGCAAATGTTGCCTTACAGTCAGCAACTCGTGTTCAAACAAAAACAGGTGGTGGACAATCTGACCCGTATCGGGAAAATAGAACTGCCTGAGATTACACCAATACTGGGATCTGAAAGTACAGAATTTTACCGCAACAAACTGGAATTTACCTTTTCCAATAAAAAATGGCTCACTTCCGAAGAGATGAATCTCGGCCAGGAACAAAACATGAATGGCGTGGGTTTCCACATTCCGGGCATGTTCGACAAAGTACTTGACATCCACAAATGCTGGTTGCAGGATGACATTTCGAATCAACTGCGAAATGAGATCAGAGATTATGCCTTCAAAAACGAACTGACTTTTTTCGATTTGAGAATACAGGAAGGTTTCCTGCGTACCATGATGGTGCGTACCAGCACTACCGGCGAACTGATGCTGATTATGGTTTTCTTTCATGAAGACAAAGCTGCCAGAGAAGCCTTGCTGCAACATCTGGCTGATAAATTTCCACAAATCAGTTCTTTGTTGTACATCATCAACTCCAAAGCCAACGACACCATCACCGATCAGGAAGTATTTGTTTTCAAAGGTTCCGACTGTATTTATGAAGACATGGAAGGACTGAAATTCAAAATCGGACCGAAAAGCTTCTATCAAACAAACTCCAAACAGGCCTACGAACTTTACAAAATCACAAGAGCCTATGCTGGCCTTACCGGAAATGAAATCGTATATGACTTATATACTGGAACCGGTACGATTGCCAACTTTGTGGCACATCAGGCTAAACAGGTCATCGGTATCGAATACGTCCCTGAAGCAATAGAAGATGCCAAAGAAAATTCACGACTGAACAAAATCGACAATACATTGTTTTACGCAGGAGACATGAAGGATATCCTGAATCAGGAATTCATACTGCAACACGGTAAACCGGATGTGATTATCACCGATCCGCCACGCGCCGGAATGCATAATGATGTGATTGATGCAATCCTTTTTGCCGCACCCAAACGTGTTGTATATGTAAGCTGCAATCCCGCAACACAGGCACGCGACCTAAGTCTGCTCAACAAAGCTTACCGGGTTACCAAAGTTCAACCTGTGGATATGTTCCCGCACACCCACCACGTAGAAAATGTGGTATTGCTGGAAATCAGGGAATAAAACCCTCACAGCTGCAACGCGTTTATAATTTATTTAATTGATATGTTGCAGGACATCATCGTCATACTGATTATCACCGCTGCCGTGGCCTACACTGTATATGCCGTGGTCAAATCGTTGCGCTCAAAAAGTGTCTCCAACTGCGATGACTGTACAGGTTGCGACATCAAACATGAAATTCTGAAAAATTACGAAAAGAACAAAGATAAAGAACCTTTTCATTGCGGTGATTTCAACAAAAGGTGATGTATCAGCACAATTTTCTGCAAGAAAAGTTAATTATTTATTTGTTTTGCAGTTTGAAATGGTTTAAATTTGAGCAAAAGAGTATAAATAACTATAAACCACAAAAGGCACAAAAGATTAGTTTTATTCACTATTGCTCTTTTGTGTTTCCTTAGTCTCCTTTTGTGCCTTTTGTGGTTAAAAAAATTAAATACTATAATATGAAGATACACGAATATCAGGCAAAAGAATTTTTCTCCCGGTACCGCATTCCCATTACCAGGGAAAAGGTTTGTTATACGATTGATGAAGTTTCAGAAGCAGCAGGGGAACTCGGATTTCCGGTAGTAGTAAAAGCACAGGTGCTGGTTGGCGGACGCGGAAAAGCAGGCGGAGTGAAATTAGCCAAAAGCATGGAAGAAGCCAGAACAGCTGCAGGTAATATACTCGGCATGGACATCAAGGGATGCACAGTGGAGAAAGTTTTGGTAGCCGAAGGAATTAAATTCAATTCCGAATTTTACGTGGGACTCACCATCGACCGCAACTCCAAATCAGTTATCTTCATGGCCAGCACCGAAGGAGGTGTTGAAATCGAAGAAGTCGCCAAAGAGAACCCGGATGCAATTCATAAATTCATCATCGACCCCGACCTGGGGATGACACCATTCTTGGCTCGCAAAATTGCATTCAGACTTTTTAATGATATGAATCTGGTAAAGCAGGCTGTCGACATGTTCCAGAAGCTCTATCAGCTTTTTATTAACACGGATGCTTCTCTGGTTGAAATCAATCCGTTGGTAATAACCGATGATGGCAAGCTATTGGCGTTGGATGGCAAAATGAATTTTGACGACAATGCTTTATACCGTCAGCCTGTGATTGCTGCACTCAACGAACCCGACGAAGATGAAAAGAAGGAAATCGAAGCGAAAGAAAAGGGTTTATCCTATATCCGGCTCGACGGCACCATCGGCTGTATGGTTAACGGGGCAGGATTAGCCATGGCAACTATGGATTTGATTCAATATTTCGGGGGACAACCGGCCAATTTCTTAGATATCGGAGGAAGTTCAAGTCCGCAAAAGGTGGTGGATGCGATGAAACTGCTGATGTCGGATAAAAATGTGCACGTGGTGATGATCAATATTTTCGGTGGCATTACCCGTTGTGATGATGTGGCAAGAGGATTGGTAACCGCACTGAATCAAATCGAGGTGAATATCCCGATTGTGGTTCGCCTTTCCGGCACCAATGCCAAAGAAGGACTGGAAATCATCAAACAAGCCAATCTTCCGGTGGTCAACACCATGAGCGAAGCGGCACAGGAAGCCATGCGCCTTTGCAAAGGTTGCAATCAGGAGAAACATTAACCGTCGAATTCAAAAAAACTACGCACATGAGCATATTGATCAATAAAAACACGAAATTACTGGTACAGGGAATTACAGGCAGGGATGGCAGTTTTCATACTTCCAAGATGAAAGCTTACGGAACTAACATCGTCGCGGGCGTTTCACCCGGCAAGGGTGGTCAGACTTTCGAGGGTATTCCGGTTTTCAACACTGTTGAAGATGCCGTAAAAGCTACCGGTGCCAATACATCGATCATATTTGTTCCGGCACCTTTTGCCGGCGACGCAATTTTAGAAGCTGCCGAGGGAGGCATCGAACTGGTGGTGTGTATTTCTGAAGGTGTACCAACTCTCGACATGGTAAAAGCAACCACTTACCTGAAGAAAAAAGGTGTGAAGCTGATAGGCGCCAACTGCCCGGGACTCATCACCCCCGACGAAGCGCTGGTAGGTATCCTGCCCGGCAATATCTTCATGAAGGGAAATGTAGGGTTAATGAGCCGCAGTGGTACGCTGACTTATGAAATGGTAAATCAGCTGACAACTAATGGACTCGGACAAAGCACCTGCGTTGGTATCGGCGGCGATCCGGTGGCAGGACTATACTACCAGGAGTTATTACAGATGTTTGAAGATGACCCTGAAACAGAAGCCATCGTACTTATCGGCGAAATCGGAGGTGATGCCGAAGAACGTGCAGCACAGTACATCAAGGAAAAAATAAGTAAGCCTGTGGTAGCCTTCATTGCCGGACAAACAGCCCCTCCGGGCAAGCGCATGGGACACGCTGGCGCCATCATTTCAAGTGGCAGCGGCACAGCAGCCGAGAAAATCGCGGCCTTCGAAGCAGTCGGTGTTCCCGTAGCAAGACGGCCGGTAGAAATTCCAGCACTGGTGAAGCAGTTGTTGGCGAAGAGGAATTAATAGCCCTGAGAGGGTGAAATACGTTAGCCCCGAAGGAGCGAAACATCTTAGCGAGGTAGTAACACCCCTCGCGAAAATGATTCATTTAGATATCATTCATCACGATAAGATGGAAGACACTATAAATTAATTTCGTTGTTGTCGATAATCAGAAAGCGGTCGTGACTTTTATTAAAAGATTTTAGTTCGAAGTTTCCGTATTGCTCGTTGACTTTCTGCACATCGAGGTTCAATTGTTTGCTGATGGTTTTAGTAAGCAACAACACTTTTACAGCATCGCCCTTTTTCGACAAATGAATCAGTGTGGTTTCGTCAATGTAATTGTCAATAAGCACGATGCTTTGCTGAGCAGAACGAATGATTTTAGAAAATTCCGGCAGTAAAATTATAAAAATGGCGCATTTATACAACCACTTTCATTCGATCTACTTTTTTGTATACTCCCGATTATCCATCACGAGATACCATGTACTTCCCGACATCGTTGGTGCTTCATTAATAATCAGCTTCTTAAAACCGATTTTCAAGATTGAATCGTTTAAAACGAAGAATCCTTTATGGCTCACTGCTGAATACGAATTCCCGGATCTTGTTCGCTCTTCATAAAAGCTTTCTCCGCTGCGATTTACTTCTAATGTGCGTG
>VSSQ01000550.1_pt1 | contig 22584 bp, 21 predicted proteins | sample 4763081 | NCBI WGS metagenome assembly VSSQ01 (sample SAMN12137344, study PRJNA551015) | bioreactor metagenome | isolation source: SDC9 anaerobic chlorinated ethene degrading culture | place: USA: Knoxville, Tennesee | collected 2015-01-01
AGCCAGGATCAAACTCTCCAATAAAGTTATATTATTGAAGAACCTTGATGGCTCTAATTAAATATCTTTGGAGCGGAAAACGAGATTCGAACTCGCGACCCTCGCCTTGGCAAGGCGATGCTCTACCACTGAGCTACTTCCGCGACCTTTAGGAATTATTAATGTGCTTCGAAAAGCACCGCACATCTGGCATAATTTAATCTTACATTGTTCAGTTTTCAAGGAACATGTCACAAGTGTCAACGAATTAAAATTTTATACCTTATCAGCAACTTTGTCAATATCTAATTGCTTGGTAACTTATTCCGCGTCTCGCAGCGACTTGTATATAATAGCATTAGCCTTATGGTTATGTCAACACCAAAAATTGTTTTTTTGCTTACTAAAAGGCTTCTGTTGTTCCTTTAATGTATAACATCAACAATGGAGAGCTTTTCCTGTTCTAGCGAAATACACTCTCCCTCTTGTGTCTGGACAATCGGCAGGGCATGCTTAAATTTTGCCCAATAGATAACCTTAGCATTACGACCATCACTTAAGAGTACGTTATTCCCAATGAAGCATTCCTTAATGTTATTCAAAAATGTCATACAAACACTTATATCTAGTTTTCCCATCATATCTTCTAGAGTGGCTACGGCTTCGAAAGGAGACACGCGTTCTTGATAAATGCGATTTGACGTAATCGCATCATATACATCGGCTATAGCAATAACTTTAGCCGGTAGGTATATATTAGCACAAGTAGCTTTTAAGGGATACCCACTGCCGTCTGCGCGTTCATGGTGCTGTAAGACTGCGATATTCACTTTAGCTGAAACATATTTAAGCTTTTTGATTAACTTAGATCCATACAATGAATGAAGCATGACGGCTTCCATCTCTTCCGGTGTCAATCTACCACGTTTGTCTAAAATTTCATCCGGAACCAGTACTTTCCCGATATCATGCAATAAGCCGGCTAAGATAATATCTTCCACTTCCTGATAAGGTAGAGCAAGCCAATTTGCCAAGGTTCCACCAATAATGGCTACATCTAAAGAATGCTGATATAAGTAATTATCATTGCGTTCGATTAAATAGAGATTATTTAAAAGTCCTGACTCATTTAAAAACGGCTTCACTTTAGTTTGGGCTAATTCTCGCAAGTCTTTAATCGGAATATCTTTGCAGGCTTTCGTTGAATCAAATATCTGCTTTATTATTTGAACAGTCTCACCGTAATTATGCTTAAAGTCTTTTTGCTTCTCCAAAGCCTGACTGCGATTCTCTTTCGTTGGCTCAACTACTTCACGAATGACAACATGCGCAATATGCCAGTTTTCTAACCGTTGGATTAATTTTTCCGTCAGTACAGCTCCTTGATTAAGGATACTCTTTCCCGAATTATGGCCGATATCTTCCCCCAGGGTCATGCCTGGAAGAACATCTTCGATTCGATACTGTTTCTCTCTATATTGAAGCATGGCTGCCCTCCTAATATCTGTTATTCTAATGCTTTATTACAAAAGAATTATTGCGTACAGACTCAAGCTATAGTTGCCTAGACTTTTTTATGTGCGGCTAAATTTTGGTATTATGACTATGCTATAATGTTTATATTGAAAATAACCGCAGGAGGAAACACGATTGAAAATTCTATTTTGGGATATTGACGGAACATTAATGAAAACAGATCGCGCAGGTCTCTTCGCGTTTCAACAGGCTGTAAAAGAAGTATTAAATGCCGATGCTGACTTTACTTCCATCAAAACGGCTGGCATGACTGACTGCTATATTGCCGGGGAAATTATTAAGATGCATAAGGGTCGCGAGGCTAAAAGCCATGAGATCACTGCTCTTATTAAACATTATGAAGAACTGCTTCCCGCTCACTTAGCGGCTCGCAAAGGTAAACTAATGCCCTATGTACGTGAACTCCTTGAACATTTTCATAAACGCGATGATTTTATTTCTCTCCTTTTAACTGGAAATACCTCATCAGGGGCTACTGCTAAACTTACGAGATATGAAATTGTCCAATACTTTGATTTTACAATCAGTGCTTTTGGCGACAACTGCCCTGATCGATTGGAGTTAGCAGCCGATGCGTTGTCTAAAGCAACCACCCGCTATCCAAGAATAACCCCAAAAGATATGTTTGTGATTGGCGATACACCTAATGACATTCGCTGCGGCAAAGCAATTAATGCAAATACCATCGCGGTTGCCACCGGCTCTTATTCACTCGAAGACCTTGCTCTCCATACACCTTGGTGGACAGTGAAAACCCTGCCTGAACCAGCAGAGTTTGAAGCAAAGCTAATGGCAAACTAATTTTGATTTGCTCCTCCCACTATTTACAACGGTCGATACTTTTTTTGCTTATTGTCACTACTTTCAATTAGTGATAGAATTTGAATATCCTGTTTGTGTGACATTCAGGATGGGAGGGATTATATTATGAAAATAATTAATGAAATATTCGACTGGATTGGCAGCATTGCTGTTGCCCTGGTGTTTGCCATTTTAATAAACGCTTTTGTTTTTCAGCCAACCAAGGTGGCGGGACCTTCGATGCAGCCAACCCTTCAAGATCAAGATTACATCATTATCTCTAAACTTTCCCACACACTCAGTAAAATGCCTGATTATAATGACATTGTTGTTATCGATAGTCGTGTTCACCGCGAACGCAGCCTTAAAGATGATCTCATGCAGCCTGTTGCCACTTATCTAAATGCCTACAAACCAATAACCGATGCCGACCATAGTGTTTGGATCAAGCGTGTCATTGGCAAGCCAGGTGATATTCTTGAGTTTAAAGATGGCAAGGTATATCGCAACGGGGCTGCGATGACCGAATCTTACACGAAAGAACCAATGCTATATAGTTCTGACCAAAAGGTAGTTGTTCCGAAAAACCATGTTTTTGTTATGGGTGATAACCGCAATAACAGTAGTGACAGTCGCTATATCGGTCCCGTACCAACAGACCATGTATTAGGAACAATGGTCTATAGATTTTAATGAAAAGCCCGGTCAAATTGGCCGGGCTTTTTTAATTACTTACAGCTCTTGCTTCCTCTTTGTCTTTTTTGGAGCTCCAATAGCCTGCAAGAACAGAACCAGTCAAGTTATGCCACACGCTAAAAATAGCACCTGGAACGGCAGCGATTGGGTCAAGATGCGCCAAGGCCAATGCGGCGGCAAGACCAGAGTTTTCCATACCGATTTCAAAACAAATGGCTTTGGATTTATCTTCGCTCATTCCAACAGCCCGGGATGCACCATAGCCTAAGCCAAGACCAATCGCATTGTGAAGAGCAACTGCAGCAAAGGCAACAACAGCTACTGTCATTAATTTAGAAGCATTAAGCGCAATAACAATGGCAATAACAAAAACGATACACACCACGGATACCACTGGCACAATCTTCATAATCTTATCAACGAAAGATGACAATAAGGTTCTCATCCCAACACCAAGAGCTATTGGCACAATAACAATTTTAAGAATATCAATTAAGAGAGCCTCTGCTTTGATTGGTATCAGTGTACCTGCCAAAAGCAAAAAGATATAGGGCGTAAGAACAGGTGCCAAAATAGTGTTTACACTTGATACCGTTACCGAAAGCGCTGTATCGCCCCGGGCCAAGAAGGTCATAACATTGGAAGCGGTTCCGCTCGGACAACACCCCACCAAAATTAAACCAGCTGCGAGTGCAGGCGGCAACCCCAACATTTTTGCCACAGCAAAGCCCACAAACGGCATAATTAAATACCGGAAAAAGACCCCGAAAAACACGTCTTTGGGCCGGGTAAGCACCAGTTTAAAATCATCAATTGACATGGTAAGACCCATACCCAGCATGATAATTCCCAAGAGATAAGAAATGTCCTTCGCATAAGGTTTCAGTGGCTCTGGATTAAAAAAAGCGTATAGAGAAAATACAATGACCCACAATGGTAAAAATTTAGTAATTATCTTCGATATTCGTTCTAGCATATTCACAACTAGAACCTCCCTTTTATATGTCTACTTTATCTGATAACTACTGCTTGTCACCTGTATCGATCAGAATGATATATTTACGTGGTCTTTTTCTTAATAAAGTCTTTTAAGTTCTTCTTCCTTCATGCCAAACGACTGCTCCGGCGCTGGGAAACTACCATCTGCTACTTCATCAGCGTACTGATTTAGCGCTTCAAGAATTGGTTTGTTCAGCTCAGCATATTTCTTCACAAATTTAGGAGTAAAGCGGTCAAACAGTCCTAAAAGATCGTGAATCACCAGAACCTGCGCGTCACAGTAAGGGCCTGCGCCAATACCTACCGTGGGAATTGAAAGCTTTTCTGTAATCATCTGGGCAACCGGCGAAGGGACACATTCAAGTACGATGGCAAAAGCTCCTGCTTCTTGCAGGCACAAAGCATCTTCAACCAGTTTCTTAGCTGCTTCAGCATCTTTGCCTTGAACCTTAAAACCACCCAACTGGGTTGCTGTCTGGGGTGTAAGACCAATGTGCCCCATTACCGGTACACCGCCGCTGACTAACGCCTTCACTACATCAGCCACGTTTGCTCCGCCTTCTAATTTAATCGCATCAGCGCCGCCTTCCTGCATAATCCGATTGGCATTGCGAACTGCATCGTTGACACCGGTATTATACGAACCAAACGGCATATCAGCAACAATAAAAGTATTCTTCGCACCACGAACAACAGGCTTAGTATGATGAATCATATCATCCATAGTTACCGGCACTGTACTGTCATAACCTAACATTGTCATAGCCAACGAATCCCCGACAAGAATCATTTCAATGGGCGAACGATCTACAATTGATGCAAATGTATAATCATAAGCAGTAACCATACGAAATTTCTTATTCTGCTCTTTCATTTGTTGAAACTGTGGCAATGTCAACTTTGTCTTTTCCATGGGTATCATCCTCCTTGAAAATTCCTAATAATAGAATTGTTAAACACTAAGAACTTTCAATAAAAACAACTAAACTCCTTCATGCCAAGCAGGCAAAGTTCCTAAAAAGGTAAGTCTAACTACTCTTTTACCAGCCCCGCTTTCCGCATCTGATCCGCTAATTTGCCGCCTATACGCGGAATCCGCTGCACATCACGCGCGTTGAGTCCGCCAATCAACAAAAGTACAACGACATAAACAAAGCTCCCAGATAAACCAGCTACAATCGCAGCATAACCACTATTTTGCATGACGCCGTAAGCCGCTTGATACATTGCATAAATACTCACGCCCATAATTCCAGATGCAATAACCCCTTTGGCTAAATTCATTGCATCGACAGTAAACCCAGTATATTTCCGCACAAAGTACATGTTTAAACCTGCTGCAATTCCTATGTCCACAACCGTTGCCCAGGCAGCACCTTGAATGCCCAGTTCCGGTATTGCAGTCAACGTCCAATTCAACATAACTTTGACAATAGCCGCTATAGCCATGTTGGCGACTGGAATCGTCGTTCTCCCCATACCCTGAAGAATTCCGGTTGTTACCTGATGAATACCAAGAAAAAAAACGCCTATGGCTAATACACTTATTGATTCGCCGGCTCGAGGGGCATGATAAATTAGCGTTGCTATCGGTTCAGCCAACAGCAAGAGAATCGCTACTCCCGGCAAGGTAACAAGATTACTTAACCTCATGGCAGCAGCTGTACGCTGATACGTCTTGGTACGGTCACCTAACGCATATGCTTCTGATACCGCTGGCACCAAGCTTGTTGCAAGCGCAGCAGTTAAAATAGTAAATAAGTTAACAAGCGGTACCGCCATGCCTGTCAAGTAACCGAATAGTTCAGTAGCCTGTTCAACCGTATAGCCGGCTTTTTCAAGACGAACAGGCACAATAAACAGGTCTAAATTTGCAACGACCGGAAGCATTAAACTTGATAATGAAACAGGCAAGGCAAGTTTAATAATGCGTCGTATTACCGCATAGCTCGACTCCTGTTCACCACAATAGCTTATAGCGCTTGCCTTCGTTTCTAGATTCCTTTTCAGCCGCCAATAATAGTAAACAAGCACCACTAAGGCCGCTAAGGCACCAAAACCCGCTCCGAGACTAGCTCCACCTGCTGCATACTCCAGGCCTTTGGGCAACAACAAGCTAGCAAAAAAAAGCATAGCTCCAACTCTAAACAATTGTTCAACAATCTGGGATACTGCCGTGGGTGTCATGATCTGCCATCCCTGTAAATAACCGCGGAAACTCGATAAGATTGTAACAAAGAAGATTGCTGGTGACAAAGCGATTAAGGAATAGTAGACACGAGGGTCACGAATAAACCGCTGATCAATTAACCATTCTGCTCCAAAAAGCAATGCCAAACTTAAAATCAAACCAGTAATGGTAAGCAAAACCAGAGAAAGTTTAAAAACCCGCTTAGCACCAGGGTAATCACCCCTGGCAGCCTTTTCTGCTGTCATTATCGAAATGGCCACTGGAATCCCGGCTGACGAGACACTGAGGGCAAGAAGATAAATAGGAAAAGCCAATTGGTACAAACCAATTCCTTCTCCGCCCATTACTCTGGATAAAATAATCCAATTTAAGGAACCAATTGCTTTTACAATCATTCCTGCGCCAGTGAGAATAAGTGTACCCCGTAAGAATTGCGATTGAGTCATGTGCACAACCTTCGTTAAATTTTTTTCTTTTTCGCTAAAATTATTATTGACGTTATTACGATAAAATAGCTATAATGAATTTGCAAGCAAAACTTTTAAATATCGCTGATACAGGACTGACGGATAAGTGGAATTAACCACGTGAACTGTATTGGATGTAAAGCCGACCGTCTGGGCATAGTGATCTATACCCAGGCGATTTTTTATGTTTAATTTTAACATGAGGAGGAATTCCAATGGAAAAATGGACAGGCTTTAAAACAGATTTATGGCAGCAAACAATTGACGTGAGAAATTTCATTCAGCAAAATTACACCCCGTACAGCGGTGATGATGCTTTTCTTGTAAATCCAACAGATCGTACAACGAAACTATGGCAAAAATGTTCTGAGCTATTGACCGAAGAGCGTCTCAACAACGGCGTACTTGCAATTGATGCCGAAAAGGTTTCGACAATTACCTCACACCAACCAGGATATATTGATCAATCACTTGAAACAATTTTCGGCCTACAAACAGATGCTCCGCTTAAAAGAAGCTTAATCGTCAATGGTGGTATCCGAATGGCCGAACAGGCTGCCCAGGCCTATAACTATACAGTTAATCCTGAAATAAGTGACATTTATCATAATCATTGCACTACCCACAATACAGCAGTTTTTAACACATACACCGAAGAAATGAGACAAGTAAGACGGGTTGGACTAATAACCGGACTGCCTGATGCCTACGGCCGAGGTCGCATTATCGGAGACTACCGTCGCATCGCTCTATACGGTACGGAAATGCTAATCGAAAATAAAAAAAACGACTTTGCCGAACTAAATCGGCAACCTATGCTCGACGACTTAATACGCCTCAGAGAAGAAACAGCAGCCCAAATTGCTGCCCTTCACGACATGGAAACTATGGCGAAAAGCTACGGCTTTGATATATCCCGCCCAGCGGAAACAGCAATGGAAGCTGTCCAGTGGCTGTACTTTGGCTATCTTGCTGCCATCAAAGAACAAAATGGTGCCGCAATGTCATTAGGACGAGTATCTACCTTCCTTGATATTTATATCGAACGCGATTTAGCCGCCGGGGTTATTGATGAAAGCGAAGCCCAGGAACTCATTGACCAATTGGTTATCAAACTTCGTCTAGCTCGCCATTTACGCACCCCCGATTATAATGACTTATTTGCGGGTGATCCACTATGGATTACCGAAGCCATTGGCGGTATTGGTCTTGACGGTCGTCACCTTGTCACCAGAACCTCCTATCGGATTCTTCATTCTTTAACTAATCTCGGGCCAGCGCCAGAGCCAAACCTCACGGTTTTGTGGTCTGCCGGCCTTCCGGTAAACTTTAAACAGTATTGCACAAAAATGTCGATCACAACAAGTTCCCTTCAATATGAAAATGACGACTTAATGCGACCAATTTATGGTGATGACTATGCGATTGCCTGTTGTGTGTCAGCAATGGAAGTCGGCAAGCAAATGCAATTTTTTGGAGCGCGGGCCAACCTTGCCAAAGCTCTATTACTGGCAATAAACGGCGGACGAGACGAAAAAACCGGCGAACAGGTTGTCCCTGATATTGAAATGCTGGAAGATGGGTGCCTTGATTATGATAAAGTCCGCACTAACTATTCTAAAGTTCTCGATTGGCTGGCTGGAACTTATATAAACACTCTAAATGTAATTCATTATATGCACGATAAATATGCCTACGAACAAGCTCAAATGGCTCTCCATGATACAGACGTAAAACGGACAATGGCTTGCGGAGTGGCTGGACTATCAGTTGTAGCAGACTCGCTAAGTGCTATTAAATTTGCTAGAGTAAAGCCAATCCGCGATCAACGCGGTATAGCAGTAGACTTTACCGTCGCAGGCGATTTTCCCTGCTACGGTAATGACGATGACGCCGTTGATAGCCTTGCCGTTGAGGTGACAGGAGAATTTAATCAAAAGCTTAAAACACACCCAACTTACCGTAACGCTGAACACACCCTGTCGATTCTTACCATTACTTCGAATGTTATGTACGGCCGAAAGACCGGCGCAACACCTGATGGCCGAAAAGCCGGTCAGGCATTCGCTCCTGGTGCAAATCCAATGCATGGACGGGACAAACGCGGAGCACTTGCCGCAATGAATTCTGTCAGCAAACTAAATTATAATAACTGTCGCGATGGAATCTCCTATACCTTTTCGATTGTACCTTCCGCCTTGGGAAAAAGCACTAACGGCCGTGCAACTAACTTGACAGCGCTTATCGACGGCTATTTTGCCCAAAGCGGCCACCACATCAATATTAATGTTCTTGACCGGGAAATTCTGATTGATGCTATGGATCACCCGGAGAATTATCCTCAATTGACTATCCGCGTCTCTGGCTACGCTGTTAACTTCATCAAACTTACTCGACCACAGCAAGAAGAAGTGTTAAGCCGCACCTTTTTCCGGGCGGTTTAAAAAAGGGGGGAGGTTGGAATGATAAAAGGCTTTTATCACTCAATTGATACCTTCGGGGCAGTAGATGGTCGAGGTTTGCGCTATGTACTATTCTTGGCCGGCTGTAAACTTGGCTGCATCTTCTGCCACAACCCTGATACCTGGGAACAAGGCCATAATACCATTTCAGTTGATGACGTAATAGAAGATATTAAACGCTATCGCCGATTTTATGATGCTTCCAACGGCGGATTAACAGTAAGCGGCGGAGAACCACTGATGCAGGCAGACTTCGTGGCAGAATTATTTAAACGCTGCCGTCATGAAAAGATTCACACAACACTTGATACATCCGGTTATGCTTCACCAGACGATCTTAAGAAAGTCTTAGCCTACAGTGATGCCGTATTATTTTCAATTAAAGCAGTAAACGAACTAAAGCACAAAAAACTCACCGGCAAAAAGAACGATGTAATTTTGAGCAACCTATGTCTAGCAGCATCAGTAAGCACCGTCACAATTCGTTATGTGGTTATACCAGGAATCAATAATAGTCATGATGACATCCTTGCTTTAGGATCACTCATTAATAACCTGCCCTCGGCGCTGTCAGTAGAATTACTACCTTATCATACACTAGGCCGCACTAAATGGGATGCGTTAGAAAAAGATTACCTTTTACACGAAGTACCCGCTGCCAGCGAGCAAGACATCGAACAAGTACGCCTCTGGCTTAAAGAACAAAATATTAATGTCTGTTAAAATAAAAAAACCTGCAGCAATGCAGGTTTTTTATTTTATCCAATACCTATTTCTTTATCAGTCAGATAGCAAGCCGGATCGGATTCCCAAAAATCATTGGTAACTGCTTCAGCCCTAGCGCGGAAATTGCCATTGCAAACCCCAAGCCATTGACATTTAGCACAGCGGCCTTTAAGAAGCGGCTTGCGGTCTTTTAGGCCATTCAGAATAGGATGCTCTGTATCAGTCCAAATATCACCAAAAGCACGCTCACGAACATTACCAAAAATATGGCATTGTGTAAATTGATCAGGATGTACGTCGCCAAGTGGATCAACATTGCCAAACGCGATACCTGATCGATTGCCGCCGTTACGTTTCATTAGATCCATTATTTTTTCTGCGCGAGCCGGATCCCTTTTAAGTGCTTGTAAATATAAATAAACAACATCAGCGTGATTATCAACAGTCAGGATCTCGCACTTATCGCCAAATTCTACTGCATAACGCATGATAATATTCATAGCCTCACGAGATTCCTCGTGACTAATATCATGCTGCATCATTTTTGACCCACGACCCGAATAGACAAGATGATAGAAGCAGACGCGGGGAATTTTTTCTTCTTTTATTAATTTAAAAATATTCTCTAGGTCATGGAAGTTATAACGATTTATTGTAAATCGTAGTCCAACACGCTGCCCAATCTCCATACAATTACGAATTCCCCGTAATGCGTTGTCAAAGGCACCGGATTTGCCGCGAAACTTATCGTTGGCTTCACCTAATCCATCCAGACTGATACCAACATAACCAACACCGAGTGACTTTATGCGCTTCGCGGTTTCCTTGTCAATCAATGTACCATTCGTGGAGAAAGTAGTACGAATCCCTCGCTTTTTGGCATGTTCAACAAGTTCAAAAACATCTGGGCGAATTAAGGGCTCTCCGCCGGACAACAGCAATACCGGAACTTTAAAGTCAGCACAATCGTCAATAAACTTCTTAGCTTCTGCCGTCGTAAGTTCGCCAGTATATTTCTGGGCATCAGAATTTGAATAACAATGTACACATTTTAAATTACAAGTTCGGGTAATATTCCAGGCCACAACAGGTCCCATTCCAGCGACCGCCCCATGTCGCTGTCCATGAGCGCCCTTTGCATACCGCAGGCTATCCCCATAATTTTCAGTATCACAAAGCAGTTTACTTACACTAATCATATATCAGTCTTCTTTCTATTAAAATTAAAGTTATCAATAGCTACTATCAACAAAAACTTCACCATTGTACCTTATTTTATAGCTTAACCATGTGATTGTCCATACAAAAAATAATCCCCTCACCCAGAGAGGATTATTTTGTCAGTTAATTAAAGTTGTTTAGCAAAAGTGTGACAATTTGTTTTAGCAATATAACCGGCTTCGTCACCACCGCCATCAACACTCACTTGTATGGCATCAGCTGTACAACGATGCCCTTCCCAAAACTTACAATTCCTAACACTGCAAACAACATCTCTAGCCATGCTTATACCCTCCGTTTTATTCTTATAATGACTTCTCTTTTAGCAAACCTTACCTGGATTAAGAATATTCTTGGGATCAAAAGCAAGTTTAATATTTTTTAGTAGTTTCATATATTCAACACCGGATGCCGATTCAAGGTATTGTTTTTTTGCACAACCGATACCATGCTCACCTGATACTGCACCGCCCAATTCCTTAGCCCGTTTATACATTGCATCAAACACATCACTCAGTCGCTTTTCCCAGTCAGCTTGGCCCAAATTACCCCGCAGTACATAAACATGCAAATTACCATCACCTGCATGACCAAAACTTTTAATAACAATATCAAACTTCTCCTGAAGTTGACTTGTATATTTAATAAACTCGGCAACTTTATTACGCGGAACAACGACATCACACTCATCGATTTCAGTAGTCGAAGCTTTGATCGCTTCTAAAAAAGCCCCGCGAGCAGACCAGATGGATTCCTGACGCTCTTGAGTATTTGAAATAAAAACATCGTATGCGCCATTATTAAGACAAATATGAGCGACCTTTTCATAAGCATCTTCTAATTCTTCCTTTTTATTACCGTCAAAAGTTAGAAGAAGATAGGCATTCGCTGATGAATGGGGGAACTCTTTACCCAGAAATTCTTCAGCTGCCAAAATTACATCCTGTTCCATAAACTCAATTGCTGTCGGGATTGATTTAGACATAATGATCTTAGGCACAGTTTCAATCGCCGTAGGCAAATCCGCAAATGGAATCAATAAACTCAGTGAAACCTTTGGCAGCGGCAATAACTTAAGGATTGCTTTGGTAACAACCCCTAAAGTTCCTTCAGAACCAATGATAAGATCCTTTACCGCATATCCTGAACTATTTTTTACATTTTTTCCGCTAAGTTCAAATACGGTGCCATCTGCCATAACAACTTCCAGCCCGCGCACGTAATCCCGAGTGACACCATACTTAACGGCCCGCATGCCTCCAGCGTTTGTACTAATGTTTCCGCCAATACTAGCACTCTTTTCGCCAGGATCAGGAGGATAAAACAAATCATGTTTTTGCACATATTCATAAATTTCCATGAGCAGTACCCCAGGCTCAACAGTAAGCGTAAGATTCTCTTCATCTAGTTCTAAAATCTGATTCATTTTTGCAGTACTCAGCATAATACCGCCTTGAAGGGCAACAGCCGCGCCAGCAAGCCCGGTTCCTTGTCCACGCGGTGTAACCGGAATATTGTTATCATTGGCATACTTCATGACTTTAACGGTTTCTTCAGTTGTTAAAACTTCACACAACACGTCCGGATATTTATTGGCATGGACTAACTCATCACGGCTATAAGTTTCATGAATATTTTTGCCGGTAAACACTCGATCTTTGCCACAAACTGAAATTAGAAAATCTATATCTTTCTGATCAACTTTTTTATAATTCATTCGTTTCACTCCTAACAAACAGATTTAGCGGCCACTGCGTTGGCTTGTGCGTCAAGCTGTTGGAGTAGCTTAGGAATAATTTCAAACATATCCCCAACAATTGCATAATGAGCAACATTAAAGATTGGAGCATTCTCATCAATATTGATTGCGACAATATAGTCTGATTTGTTCATTCCCGCTACAAACTGAATAGCGCCGGCCACACCGCAAGTAATGATAAGCTTAGGCTTAACCGTTCTTCCGCTTAAACCGATTTGGAACCGAGGATCAGCCATCCCTGCTTCTATTAACGGCCTAGTAACACCCACCATTCCACCTAGTTTATCAGCAAGTGTTTTTATCATTTCGAGGTCTTCCGCTCTTTTAACAGCGCTCCCTGCAACTACAATCACCTCGGCATCCTCAATGCTTTTTACTTTTTCCTTCATTTTAACTTCAAGTACTTTGATGCGTGATACCAGTTTTTCTTTGGCAATTTCGCAAACTGTAACCTTACCTTTTGCGGTACAATCAATTTCCGGAACCGAAAAGACTTTATAACGCACTGTTGCAAACTGTGGTCGATGATTCGGTGTGAAAATATGAGCCATGATATTGCCGCCAAATGCTGGTCGTATTTGGGCTAAGTCGGTATTTTCATCAACATCAAGCACAGTACAGTCGGCTGTAAGACCTGTTCTAAACCGGGCTGCCACTCTCGGCGCCAGCGAACGACCAATACTCGTGGCCCCAACGAGCATAATGGTTGGCTTAACCTTATTGATAAAGTCTTCCATGACAGCAGTATATGGTTCAATCCGGAAATGCTTTAGCTCAGCGTCATCATAAACAAACACTTCATCCACACCATAGTTTAAAAGCAAACTTGCTTTTTCGCTAATATTATAACCCATGAAAACACAGTAAACCGGTTGATTAATCTTGTTTGCCATTTCCTTAGCTTTGCCTACTAGTTCAAGCGTGACAGGATGAATATCCCCTTCTAGATGGTCAACATAAACAGCAATGCCACGCCATTTGCTTTTATCAATGGCCGGCACATCTTCATTCACTTCACAAGAAAATACACCCTCCGGCCCTTTCTTTACGCATATCTGACACATTTTACAGGCAGCATTTATAGTCAGGTACTCATTATCCCATTCCATAGCACCAAAGGGACAAATTTTCATTAATTCATCAGGATTTGTTACAAGATTTTGATTAACGACTATTCTGGCCATTTTGGTCCCCCTCTACACAAATTTTAGTTCCTGCAATTTGCGGGCTAGTTTTTGCGATAACTCATCTGAATTTCCACGCCACGTTTCACGGTCTGTGTTTGCTTCAGGTGAAAAAATTCTCTGAACGCGAGTTGGCGAACCATTAAGACCATAATTTTTCTCATCCTTATCAGCAAGATCATTTAAACTCAATATTGGTATATTTCGGCCCTTAGTAGCCAATTTCAACTTGAAAGAGGGCAAACGCGGTTGCCCCACAGCCTTTTCAACAGTAACAAGGCATGGATATTGCATTTCAGCAATTTCAACTGTATGCGCCATGTCCATCTCAACAACGAGCGACTTGTCTTTGACCTCAATAACCTTCTTAACATTGGCAATATGCGGTATACCCAAAAACTCAGCCACTTCCGGTCCTACCTGGGCAGTATCACCATCAGTTGTCTGCTTACCGCAAATAATTAAATCCGGATTGCCTAATGCTCTTAGACCTTGTGAAATTGTATAGGACGTTGCCAAAACATCAGCCCCGCCGAATTTCCTGTCGGAAAGAAGAATACCTGCATCGGCGCCCATCATAAAAGCTTCCTCGATAATCACCGAAGCCTGGGGCGGTCCCATACTGACAACACTGACCTTGGCCCCGTTTTGTTCCTTGATGCGTATAGCTGTTTCTAAAGCAAAAAGATCGTATGGATTCATCTTAGAATCAATACCTTCCCGTTTCAGCACACCCGTTTCTGGATCAACTTCCACTTCAGAAGTACCAGGCACTTGCTTAATGCACACAATAATTTCCACCAATAACACCCTCCTTTTAAGTTGCTACTACCTAATCAAACGCTAAAATGTATCTTCTTGCCAGATGTTGTTATTGTTTGATTCTCTGAAGCCTATGATTATATCATGGGCAATATTTTTAATGTTATGTGATAAGGCAAATGGCAAATACAGGCCCAAAAAAAGACTGCCTTATGCAGTCGTAATAATTCACTATTATTTCTCATTCCGAGTTTTTCGTATAATTTCCAATAATTTCGCAGAAGCCTGCTTAGTATTCTCTTTTGCCAATATAGCCGAAACAACAGATATGCCGTCAATACCAGTGTCCATAACAGCAGCTGCATTTTCTTCGTTTATACCACCAATCGCCACAACAGGTATATTGACAATTTGCTTAATTTTTTCAAGTTCTGTTAAACTTACTAATCGGGCATCGGTTTTCGTACCAGTCGGGAAAATAGCGCCGACTCCTAAATAATCGGCACCGCCCTGCTCGGCTGCTAGAGCTTCATCAACCTGTGACGCCGAAACCCCAATGATTTTATTTGGACCCAACAATTGCCTGGCAACTTCTACCGGCAAATCACTCTGACCAACATGAACACCATCGGCATCCACGGCGAGTGCGATGTCCAGGCGGTCGTTAATAACCAATGGAATATTAAACCGCACAGCAATCTTTTTTACCGATTGGGCAAGTTGATAAAATTCTCGTGATGATATTGATTTTTCCCGCAATTGGAGAAAAGTTACACCACCATCAATTGCCTGCTCGATACTGGCATAAAAACTTTTGCTGCCAATTATTTCTCGATCAGTCACTAAATACAGCCGATAATCAGGCCTTGTTACACTATACATATAATCACCACCAGATTTTTATTACCAATGTTCATTGTACATTAAAATCGATTATTGGTAAAGTTTGGATTATGTTCTGGCTAAATCATCAAAAAAACCGGGGAAATAACATTTAACATGTTATTTCCCCGGCTTTTTGCGTCCTTAAGCTCATAAAGAATGAACAACTATGTCACGCTGATTATTGTGCCGCATATCATTACGTTCTCTTTTTGACAGCCTCGTCAGTATAAACCCAATCATACATGCAAACACCAGACCTAGCATGTAAGGAATGTATAATGGACTTAATACTGCAAATAAGATTGTCAATACAACCCGTTTAAAACCATTTAAGCTAAACATTTCGTTTAATGAATAATGTGTCTCCTGATCCGCATACTCACTGATATTTGGTTTGTAATTATTGCGACGGAAAGGTTTTGACAGTACTAATGCGAATGGAGAGAATGCAACTAGAACAATGAGAGCTAGTAGGTACAACGGGCTTAAGGCTGCGAAACAAATAGTCATAAAAAGTCGCTTAATAGCAGTCATTGCTATCGCCCCCTTAAGTGAAATACTTCACTTCTTGCTTTCATTATACTCTTAACTTTGTGAAAAAACAATACATACTCTTAATGTATACAATAATACAGAATTTTCTTTATATTATGAGATGTTTGCTTCTGTACGAGCCTAAATCTGTTTGCTTACAAAAAAAGCACGATTAACTCGTGCTTTTTTAACGTTTTTTTACTATATGATATAAAAAAGGAGTACAGACTACCACCCCTATGAGTAGTGAAGTGTAAAACAACGGGGAAAGTAGCTGATTGAAGGAATAGCCTAAAAAGTTGTATGCCACCGCACCAGGAATAGCTCCAACAGCAGTCGCCGCAATAAAATTGCTAAACCGGATTTTCGATAAACCTGCGGCATAACTTACAAGATCCCAATGGAAAACAGGGATGAACCTTATCAATAAAACAGTACGAAATCCATACTCGTTAGCAGAGTCATTGAAAGCCGATAATTTAAAACAATCCCCGGCTAATTTTTCCACTTTTTCCCGTCCAAGTAGTCGCGTCAATCCAAAACACAGGCAAGCTCCAAGTGTTGCCCCGACGATTCCATACACTGTGCCCCATATCGGCCCAAATGCCATGGCCCCAGCCAACGTAAAGATAATCGACGGGAACAAAAATAATGGCCTAATTGTAAACAAAAACAGATATAAAACCGGCCCCCACCAACCAATGGCCAGAATAAGTTTATGGATAGCCTCAGGTGTTAAACGCTGTAGACCCATGCTGTATACCCCGGCCACAGCTACGGCAAGTAAGGCTACCGACAAGCCCGCCTTACACGCCATTTTACGCGAACATATCATAAAAAGATCTCCAATCAAACAGTCAATATCACCGATTAAACAAACTTTAATTAAATTCTCGCTAAAATAGTAAAGTCCTGCTATTGCGTTGGCTAATATCAAATTATTTTGCAAAATTAGCTTAACTGAACTGCACCTTAGCTAAAAAGTTACCGAGCAAGTCAAAGCCATTTGACGTAAGAATCGACTCTGGATGAAACTGGATCCCTTCTACATCGTATTCCCTGTGACGAAGCCCCATAATTAGACCATCACCAGAAGTAGCCGTGATCTCAAGACAATCAGGCAAACTAGCATGATCCACAACTAAAGAATGATATCGTCCGGCTGTAAATGGCCGGGGCAATTGGCGATAGATGCCCTGCCCATTATGATAAATATCAGCCGTCTTCCCATGAACCGGCTGCGGAGCGCGAACTACCGATCCGCCAAACACCTCGCCGATTGCCTGATGCCCAAGACATATGCCCAGAATAGGAATTTCACCAGAAAAACGGGCTATAACCGTCTTGCTTATTCCGGCCTCTTTGGGCGTACCAGGCCCAGGCGAAATAATAATTGTTGAATAATCAGCCTGATCAATATCGTCAAGACTATATTGATCATTTCGTACAACACAAACCTGATGGCCTAACATTCCACAATACTGATATATGTTATACACAAACGAATCATAGTTATCAATTAATAAAATCACGCCCGTCATCTCCTTCCAGCACTCTAAAAAGCACTTTTGCCTTGTGCTTTAACTCCTGATACTCGGTGTCAGGCACTGAATCAGCAACAATTCCTGCCCCAGTTTGAACAGTGGCTTTACCGCCTTCAACAACCATGGTCCGAATGGTAATACAAGTATCCATATTACCCTTAAAATCAATATAACCAACCGCACCTGCGTACACCCCACGGCAACCATCCTCAAGTTCGCTAACAATCTCCATTGCCCTCACCTTAGGTGCCCCACTAACTGTTCCCGCGGGGAAGCAGGCCTGCAGCGCTTTAAACTGGTTGTATTGCGGAGTTAACCTGCCCGACACTTTTGAAACCAAGTGCATCACATGAGAGAACTTCTCAACCTGCATAAATTGCTCCACCTCAACCGTACCCGGAATGCTCACCCGGCCAATATCATTGCGCCCTAAGTCCACAAGCATAGCATGTTCGGCTTTTTCTTTGACATCATTGAGTAATTGTTCGGCAAGCACAGCATCCTCTACTTCTGTTATACCTCGTGGTCTTGTGCCGGCAATTGGGCAAGTTTCCACCTTGCCATTGGTCACCTTCACAAGCATTTCTGGCGAGGCCCCAATCACCTGATGATGACCAAAGTTAATATAGAACATATATGGCGAGGGATTGAGTCGACGCAAACGGCGGTAAACAGAAATAGGATGACAATTAATTTCCCGGCTAAACCGTTGTGATAATACAACCTGAAAAACATCACCAGAAGCAATATAGTCCTTGGCTTTCTTGACCATGCCCACATAATTGCTGCGAAACTGTTCATCATTACTAACGGCACCCGTCTGGCTATTCCCTGCTGAATCTGGCATCGTGACCATTGACGTTTTCAACTTTGCAATAATAATATTTATTTCGTCAAGCGCCTTTTGGTACAAATGCTCCATTTCTATCTCTGCTTCAACTTGTACGAGGTAAATAACAGTTATTGTGTTATGAAGATGATCAAAAGCAATGAGAACCTGACAAAACATCAACTCCGCCAAAATCATATCCCCTGGTAAATTAAAGTTTCGATTACGCTCCCACGTCATAGCAGTTTCATAAGCGAAATAGCCAACTGCACCCCCGGCAAAAGGCGGTAGCTGCCCCACCGCGGCAAATGAAAACGTCTCCATATACTGCTGCAATGCCGCAAGCGGCGTTCCACTAATCGTACTAATCTTCCCCAATTGAGTCACCTGTGCTGACTCGGATCGAGCTGTGAATAGTGCAAACGGCTGGGCACCAATAAATGAATACCGCCCAAAGTTCCGGGAACTTTCAGCACTTTCCAGCATGAAACCATTACCATCACCGACAGTTTTGTAATAAACCGATATGGGTGTATCAAGATCGGCCGCAACTGTTACACAAACCGGGATTATATTATTTCCTTTGGTAAGTTCATAAAACTCCTGGTAAGAAGGCACTATTTTCATTGAAGTCTCTCCTTATGCACAGCTAGCTCTCTAATCCTGCCCGGTATATCACTAGCAGTTACCAGACCCTCGCCGACCAGGATGCCGCGAACCCCCAATTTCTTAAGCTGAGCAGCTTCATATCCTCTTCTAATTCCACTCTCACTGATATAAGTCTTGGTAGGATCAAAATACTCTGCGAGTTTAAACGTATTCTTGATATCTGTCCTAAAAGTTCTAAGATCGCGATTATTGATGCCAATTAGTTTCGCCGCTGTTTTATGGACCATATCCAGTTCGTCAGCAGTATGCACTTCGACCAAGCAATCTAATCCCAAATCGTGACCGATAGCTAAATATTCAGCAAGCTGTCGTGACGTTAAAATCGCGGCAATAAGCAGGATGGCATCAGCACCCGCATGACGCGCTTCATATATCTGATATTTATCCACAATAAAGTCCTTACGCAATACCGGTAATGATGAAATGTTCTTAACTATCCCAATATCTTCAAGCTTACCGTGAAAATGACGGTCGGTATGAACCGATAGCGCAGTCGCACCGTTCATTGTATATAGTTCCGCCAACTCTAGCACCGAATAACCCTGGCACAAACTGCCTTTAAATGGTGAGGTCAACTTGCACTCGGCTATCAAGCTCCAACCAGCCTCTAGAGCCTTACCAAAAGCAAATCCACCTTGCTTAATCTCATTAAACCATTCTACCAGCGGACGCATTGTTTTTAGCTGGTTAACCTCGATACGCTTTTGTGCCACTATTGTTTCAAGCATTACTACCACCTTCTGCCGCTCGCACGGCTTTAATAAATTCCCTAATCTTTTCACCGTCTTTAGCCCCGTCGGTTTCAACCCCTCCTGATACGTCAACACCGCTAGGGTTTAAGGAGCAAATAGCTGTTTTTATATTATAGGCATTAAGTCCGCCGGCAACGAGTATGGGCGTCTTAATTTTCTGCAAAGAAGGTTTGGCTTTTTGCCAATTAAAAGCAACTCCGCTACCCCCTTGGCACCCTGGGACAAAACTATCACAAAGAATATAATCAGCCTGAAATTCATCTGCCAAGCCTATTGCAAAATCTTCATTGATCCGTAAAGCCTTTATAACCGGAATCGTCATCTGCCGGCAGTAGTCCGGCGATTCACTACCATGCAGTTGAACAAAGTCGAGCCGGCATTGATGTGCTATATTTATAACATCAACAAAAGGAGCATCGACAAATACACCGACTTTTGCAACTCCTTTCACATTACGGCAAATATCACTGGCATTTCCAACCGCTATCTGCCGCTTACTCGGTGCGAAGACAAAACCGATCATATCTGCACCACAGTCTTTAGCCTGTATGGCTACCTCAAGCGAGGTTATACCACAAATTTTTATAATAATAAACTTTCCTCCTTATACTTGCTGCTAATCTGTTTCAGGGCCTGCAATTTGGCCAAAGCCGCTCCACTATCAATGCTTTTGGCGGCCAATAATATGCCTTCTTTCATATCTTCTGCCAACCCGCCGACAACAAGGGCCGCAGCAGCATTAATAAGTACAATGTCACGCTTTGCGCCTGTCGCGCCCGTTAAAATTTTCAGAAGTATTACGGCATTTTCAGCTGGCGATCCGCCTTGATAATCGTCCAGACTACTAGCAGCGAAACCATAATCAGCAGAATTGATAGTATAGTATTTCAGCTCACCATTATTCACTTCGGCTACCTTGGTCGGGGCAGCAGTTGATATTTCATCCATACCATCCAAACTATGAACAACCATGGCTCGTTCCACACCAAGTCCGATTAAGGCCTCAGCTGCCTTATTTATGAGCGATCCATCATAAACCCCAACAAGCTGACAACTGGCATTTGCCGGGTTTGTAAGCGGACCAAGAATATTGAATACCGTCCGAAATCCCAGCTCTCTGCGCGGCTTTGCTACATGCTTCATAGCAGTATGAAAGAGCGGAGCATAGAGAAAGCCAATATTAAAACGATCTATGGCTTGCGTCACGATCTCGGGAGATAAATCGACATTTATACCTAATTCGGTTAGAACGTCAGCACTGCCACATGAACTCGATACACCGCTATTACCATGCTTTGCAACACTAAGCCCAGCGCCCGCTAGCACAAAAGCTGTTGTTGTTGAGACATTAAAAGTACCCTTACGATCACCGCCTGTTCCGCAAGTATCAATTAGTCGCTGCGAACAGCAATTTATCCCCTTAGCATGCATCCTCATTGTTTCAGCAAAGCCTGTGACCTCAGCACTGGTTTCACCTTTCATTCTAAGCGCCGTAAGAAAAGCTCCAATCTGGGAATCATTTGCCTGCCCAGACATAATAACATTCATGGCCTCCTTGGCTTCGCAGCGACTAAGATGCTCACCAGACACTACTTGGTTCAAATAATCTTTTAACATTTTATATCCCTCCTCCACTGATTAGAAAACAAAAAGACCATTCCACCCCTGGTAAAAAGGGGCGAAATGGTCGCGGTACCACCCTAATTTAGAAAACTAGCTTCAGTGCGAATTAGTGTAAACCAATTCGCTAGGGAAAAATAAAAAACCACTTCGACCCAAAAGGGGCGAAATGGTTCGCGTTACCACCCTAATTCAGAAAGCCTAGCTTTCCCTTTCTTCAGGTACGGGATAACAAATCCGATACCCTAGCCCGCTAACGGCGGCATCCGGCCCAGCCTACTTGTATAAACGTTTGGTGGGCAGCTCACAGGTCCATTCAACATGTACTTTAGGTCGGTCATCACACCTCCGGTTACCCGGTCACCGACTCGCTGAGTTAAAGCTCGCACGCTTACTCGTCCCGCTCACAGCTTTTAACAATTAAATTTGAACTAATTCTAATCCCTGCAACGCCTATTGTCAATAAACTTTACAAGAAAACAAAAAATATTTTAAAATCTTAAGTTTTTTTAACATTTCTCTTGACAACAGCTATATTGTTTTGTAATATTGTATACAATATCTCTCGTAATATACCAAATGTGCTTTGAGGTTGTACTATAATATAATATTGCATTCAAAAGGTAATGACTGGGATCAGAATTTTCCGCCTAAACCGCTACAGAGAGCCGGTGGTTGGTGCAAACCGGAGCGGCGCGGATATTCTAACTCACCCACGAACTCTTTGCCGAATCCATCCGACCATTTTCAGGAATCTATAGTTTCCTTGATGGCCGCGATGCACTAAGTTAAAGCGTAACGTTCTGCGTTAAAGAACAGCCGGTGTTAGCCGGTGTATTTGAGTAAACTCAGGGTGGTACCGCGGAACTTTCCGCCCCTGACTCGTAATCTAATTGCGAGTCAGGGGCGGTTTTTTATACCTAAATGATATTACCGAAAGGGGCGTTATTCATGAATCAAACCTTTTC
>VSSQ01000552.1_pt1 | contig 22538 bp, 15 predicted proteins | sample 4763081 | NCBI WGS metagenome assembly VSSQ01 (sample SAMN12137344, study PRJNA551015) | bioreactor metagenome | isolation source: SDC9 anaerobic chlorinated ethene degrading culture | place: USA: Knoxville, Tennesee | collected 2015-01-01
CACCTCTTTGCTGTAAAAACCGGATGGTATCTTCGGTGAGCTTGTTCACCCCGATGAGTGTTATCCGGGCTTTATCTAATTCGATGCCGCTGGAGGCAATCATTTCCACGGTTGCTTGTCCGTGCGAAACAGCTCCTTTGCCAATGCCCGATTGGGTGCGTACTAATTTACCTACCCGCAATGCCTGCTGAAACAGCCGGTGCAAGGCCGGTGAAAGCTTGTAGTTTGTTTTGGCTGTCTCATAAGCCAGCTTGACTTGTCCCTGTATGGCCGATTCGCCGGTCAGACCGGACTCTAATCCGGCTACTACCCGGAATAAATGCCTGACGATTTCCACCGGAATATCACCCGTACCCCGGTAAATTTCAATGCGGTTGCAGGTTTTCAGCAATACGTGTGGTTCTTCCTCCGGAATGCGAAGGATTTTCAGGTAATCTTCCCGGGCTGTTATGCCGGTGTTAAACTGACTGATCGAGCTGTAATATACCATCATCCGTTAATTTTGCAATCCTGTCGCGCACGGCAATCGACTGATACACGTTTTGTGCATTCGACGACACCGCGATGGTCAGGTGTTCCTGTTTAAAAATAGCCGGCGATACGAAATCGCAGAGCAGGGGAGCATCGCAAACACTGGTGAGTATGCCCAGCTCTTCTGCATCGGCTTTGATTTGACGATTCAGTTCGTGATCGCCCGTGCATACGTAAACCAAGAAGAAATCTTTCAGGTCGTTTTTGTCATAGTTTTTTTGGATGAATGTAAAGGGCAACTGTCTGATTTCAGTTGTGAAATCAGGTGATATAACCGTCACCTTATCCGTGATAAAACGTGCAATGATTGATGCTTTATGTGTTGCTACCTTGCCACCGCCAATCAACAGAATCTTCTTGTTGGTGACGTTGATGGAAATGGGTAGGAAGTTCATGTCTTCTCTTTTCATTTTTTTTATGTCTACGGTCTACAGTCTGCTGTTAAGTTCTACTTTATTATTGTTCATTTATGAGTGAAACTGATTACTCACAAGTACTGCTTTAATATACCCTTTCCGGATGACGAAATCACCAAAACGTTCCTGTTCGTTTCTGTTGTGGGCATAATCGGTCAGTAAGGGTTCGAGTGTTGCCAGTATCTCATCTTCATTAAGCATTTCTTTGTAAAGCTTATTCAGCCGGTCGCCTTTAAAACCGGCTCCCAAGTATAGGTTATAGCGACCGGGAGCGCGACCTACCAAGGCTATTTCGCCTAAAAAGGGTCGTCCGCAACCATTCGGACAGCCTGTCATGCGAATTGAAATGGGTTCGTTGAACAAGCCCAGTTGTTGCAATATTACGTCAATCTTGTCGACCACCGTGGGCAGGTATCTTTCGGCCTCGGCAAAAGATAAACCGCAATAGGGCAGGGCTGCGCAGGCAATGGAATGTTGACGCAATTGCGAAATGCTTTTGCCTTCTTTCACCTGGTGTTTTTTCAGGATGGCTTCTATTTTCTTTTTGTTTGCTGTTGAAACCTGTGCAATGACTAAGTTTTGATTTCCTGTGAGGATAAACGTGCCGTCATGGATGCGGGCGATTTCTTTTACGGCTGTTTTGGTGGTTGTCCCTTTGAAATCAGTGAGTTTACCCCCTTCCACAAACAGGGTGTAATGCCAGTGTCCGTCTGCTCCCTGTGTCCAGCCATAAACATCTCCTTGTGATTCAAATTGATAGGGTTTGGATGCTTCAAGTTCAATGCCATGCGTCCTTTTCAGTTCTGCTTTGAAGTAATCCAGGCCGTATTTTTCTATCGTGTATTTCAAACGCGCTTGTTTCCGGTCGGAACGGTTTCCGTGGTCACGCTGAAAGACCAGCACGGCTTCGGCAACTTCTACGACTTTTTCTTTCGGGAAATAGCCAACCACATCAGCAACCCGCGGGAATGTGTTCGTGTTTCCAAAGGTGTAAGCCATGCCACCACCTACCGTCAGGTTGTAGCCTTTCAGTATATCTTTTTCTACAATGGCAATGAAACCCAGGTCGTTGGATAACACATCGGTATCGTTGCGGGGTGGAATAGCAATGGCAATCTTGAACTTACGGGGCATATACACTTTCCCGTAGATAGGCTCCGACTCGGCTTCTCCGCCGGCGACTAACTCTTTGTCGAGCCAGATTTCGTGGTAAGCGCCGGTTTGCGGACTTAAATGCGCGGATATCTTGCGCGCATCATCGGTGACTTCTGCATGTACCGGTGACTCAAAGGGGTTGGCCGATGACATCACGTTGCGGTTCACATCCCCGCAGGCTGCCAATGTGTCTAACAATGTGTCGTTGATTTCCTTGATTGTTTTCTTCAGATTTCGTTTTAATACCGCATGAAACTGAAATGCTTGTCTGGTGGTGAGCTTGAGTTCTTTGTCGGCATATTTATCTGCCAATGCATCAATAGCCAGCCACTGTTGCGGTGTCGTTACACCTCCCGGCACCCGAATGCGGATGAGGTAGCTGTATAGCGGCTCTAACTTTTGTTTCAATCGTTCTTCATCCAAGTCACGGTTTTGTTGCTGATAGGTGCCATGAAATTTAATCAACAACTGGTCATCAGGTGCAAGTGAACCTGTAATTGGGTTTTCTAAACTTTCTTTGATGGTTCCCCGCAGGTAATTGCTGTTTTCTTTCAGTACTTCGAAAGAAGAAACCTGATTTTTATCTTGTGTGTTCATTTTTTAAAATTTTATTCATGTTAGTACTTTAAAAATGAGGCTGTCTCAAAAGTATTTTCACGCGAGAAACAGCCAAGGTGTTTCAGAAGTGTTCAAATGCAAGGCGCTACCGTCAATATACATCCAATTGCAATCTTTTTTCCTGTTGCATTCTGTTTAAGTATTCCTGTGCTTCATCGGCATTGTATCCGCCTTCCTGGCTTAAGATTGTTGATAAAGCGTTTTGCACATCCACAGCCATTTTCTTCATATCACCACAGATATAGATGTACGCACCATTTTGTATCCACTGATAAATATCTCCGGCCTGTTCAAGCAACCGGTGCTGCACGTAAACCGGTTTTTCTCCATCCCTTGAAAAGGCAACGTCCATGCGGGTAAGCGCTCCGGATTTCAGGTGTTGCTGCCATTCAGTCTGGTATAAAAATTCCGTTTCGAAATGACGGTTTCCGAAGAAAAGCCAGCTTTTACCTGACCCGGGATTCAATGCCCTTTCCTGTACAAAAGCCCGGTAAGGTGCCACGCCGGTTCCCGCTCCAATCATGATGATGGGTGTGGCAGGATTCGCGGGTAGCCGGAAGTTTGGATTCGATTCAATGAAGACAGGCACATGTTCATCCTCCTCCAGTACGTCCGACAGAAATCCGGTACACGTGCCCCTTTTGTTACGTCCACCTTGTTCGTAATCTACCAAAGCAACCGTTAAGTGAATTTCTCCCGGATAGGCATTCGGACTGGAAGCGATGGAATAATAGCGTGGCTGCAGGGGCTTCAGGATGCTGACCAATTGCGCTGCAGTCAGTTTGACCGGATAATCGGTCAGCAAATCAACAATGTCTCTGCCGTAAATGTAAGTTTGTAAAGCTTGCTGATCCTTGTATACCGCTTCTAATTTGTTGTCCGGAAATTGTTCCAGGTATCTTTTGATAACATCCGGCGTTATTTTGGATAATTCGAGATCGCGGTACAATGCTTCCTCCAATTTCCGTTTAATCCCGTTGATTTCAATGGTTTCATCCGGATTTAACGCGGTTACCTGCAATAATTCTGTAATCAGTTCTTTCGCATTAACCGGAATGATGCCTGCCGAATCGCCGGGTTCATAGGATAAACCGGCTACATCAGCCTGTAATTCAATGTGCAGGGTAGCGCGTTCCGAACCTCGACCGTGCAGGTTAATTTTCTCGAATACCTGTGCCGCATACGGTTTTTGTTTCGTAAACCGGACGCTTTTTTCTGTTTTAACCCCGGCCGGTTTTACGGTCGTCTCTGCATTGCCACTACCTGTTAATCGTTTGAAATCCGCGAGGGTTTCCTGTATCCAAACTTCGTCAGACTGTTTGTAGTCCACATCGCAGCACAGTATTTCCCGGATGCGTTTCGCGCCGAGTGCTTCTAATTTACTGTCGAAATCCTTTCCGGTTTTGCAGAAGTGAAAATAGGATGAATCGCCGAGTGCAAGTACTGCATATTGGGTTTCATCAAGTCGTTGCGCCCGTTTCCCGTGCAGGTGGTCGTACACCACTTTGGCCTGAAAAGGCGGTACTCCATCGCCATGGGTAGAGACGATTATCAACAGGTATTTCTCGTTAACAAGTTCTTTTGGCTGATAATCTTCCATGCTTTTGACCTCAACGGGTAAACCGATATCAGCAGCCATCTTTTCTGTCATCTTCGCTAATCCTTTCCCGTTGCCGGTACGCGAACCGTATAAAATGGTCAGTTTATGATTTACCTGATCGGCAACCGGCACTTCCGCTGCTTTGCCATTTTGTTGCGGTAAGGGCAGTTGACTGCGCCCTGCCAGATAACCCGAAATCCAGGCTAACTGAATTTCATTCAACGGGTTAATCAGGTTCTTTATGTTTTCTAATTGTTCTTCTGAAAAAGGAGAAATAAGTGTTTTCATCCGTTTTTTATCTTTTGCTTGGTTCTTAAATTTCGTATTCTGCTCCACCTTTAACTTTGCCAAACTTTATCCGGTTCCACATTCTTTCGTGCAGATAGAAGATGACAATCTTCGAAATGAAATCAACGCTCATGATGGAGACTGCGAATTTTAACTGACCGGTGACGATGTAGGATATGAGAAACGTGGCGATAGTGCCTGTAATTCTGTAAGATATGGATTTAACAAGACTGCGGTAATTTTTTTCTCTCATCTGCAATGGGTATGTAAAATTTATGTTTTGCAAAATTCAGAGAATGTACCTGGATATGCCATACCATCCCAATGGCATTTTTATACCCTGCTTATGGTATCCCCTTGTTTATTGAACAAAATAAAGTAAATTTGCACGTCCAAAGCAAATCTCCATGTCTGTCATCAAAAAGATTGATTCATACATCCTCAAACGCTTCTTCACGCTTTTTGTGATGACCTTCTTGATTGTCATCTTCATCCTGCTGATGCAGTTTTTGTGGAAGCATTTCGCGGATTTGGTGGGTAAAGGTATCGGATGGGATGTGCTGGCAGAGTTTTTCATGTATGCCATCATGACCTTAGTGCCGCTGGCTTTACCGCTGGCTTTGTTGTTGGCTTCGCTGATGACTTTCGGTAATCTGGGAGAAAACTTTGAACTTACCGCTATGAAGTCGGCGGGTATCTCTCTGTTCAGAATTATTCGTCCTCTGATGATTACGGTCGGACTGATTGTTGTTGCGGCTTTCTTCTTTTCGAACAATGTACTGCCGAAATCGCAGAAGAACATGTATACGCTCCTGTTTTCCATCCGGCATAAATCTCCCGAACTGGATGTGCCGGTCGGAGAATTTTACTCGGGAATCAATGGCGTGAATTTATATGTCCGGGCAAAAGAAAAGGGTTTGTTGAAAGACCTGATGATCTATGATTTCTCAAATGGATTCGACAATGCAGCCGTATTGTTGGCCGATTCGGGTAAAATCCAGCCGACAGGGGATAAGAAGTATCTCCTGCTCACCCTGTATAATGGAGAAAGCTTTGAGAATCTCCGGCAACAAAAGCTGGCGGGCACCAGGAATATACCGTACCGCAGGGAAACTTTTTCTCTGAAAGAAATTTTATATGATTTTGATTCAGAATTCAACCGGTATGATGAATCGCTGTTGCAGGATCAGCACATCAGCAAGAATATCAGTGAATTGTCTCATTCAATAGATTCTATTAAGCAGATTATTGAAATCAGGAGCGCCTCGCAGGTACAGGAAATGTTGCAGTACAGATATTTCATGGGTTATGGAGGGTCTCAGACTTCGCTCGATGTGAAACCGGATGTTGATTTAACCCCTTATAATCCGGATTCGGCGTTTTTAAAACTGGAAAAGGATCAAATGACGATGGCAGTTGATAATGCAGTTGAGCGATCTAAAAGCATGCTCGACCACATTCAGTATAACAAGCTGTTACTCGGTGAACCTCAGATGTACATGAACCGTCATGCCAGTGAGTGGCACCGGAAGTTTGCCCTGTCGTTTGCCTGCCTGATTTTCTTTTTTATCGGAGCGCCGTTGGGAGCCATTATCAGAAAAGGTGGTTTTGGTTTTCCGGTAGTTATCTCGGTACTCATGTTCGTAGTGTATTACATCATCGACCTGACCGGCTACAAGATGGCCAGGGAAGGCATTTGGGAAGCATATCAGGGTATGTGGCTTAGCGCTGCTGTATTATTTCCGATAGGGGTGTTCCTGACTTATAAAGCCGCGGTAGATGCTACTTTGTTCAATCCCGAAACTTATGTGAAGTTTTTCCATACCATTAAAATAAAGTTATATCGGTTCATCCGTATTTCTGTAGAAGATGAACTCGGTCAATCAAAATAATTCAATATATGAAGAGGTTTTTAAATACAATCGACGAAGCGATTCAGGACATCAAAGAAGGTAAAGTAGTCATTGTTGTTGACGATGAAGATCGTGAGAATGAGGGTGATTTTATATGTGCGGCTGAAAAAATAACACCGGAAATCGTCAATTTTATGATTACGCATGGTCGTGGTGTACTTTGTGCGCCGCTGACCGAAGAAAGATGTAAAGAATTGGACCTGGATATGCAAGTTACCAATAACACGTCGGTACACGCAACTCCGTTTACAGTTACCATCGATAAGCTGGAAGGTTGTACGACCGGTGTCTCAGCCAATGACAGGGCGGCTACACTCCGCGCATTGTGTGACCCCACATCGAAGCCCGAAACCTTTGGTCGCCCCGGACATATTTTCCCGTTGCGTGCCAAAACACGTGGCGTTATTCGTCGCGCCGGACATACGGAAGCCGCTGTTGATTTAGCCAGGATGGCAGGTTTGTATCCTGCCGGAGCTCTGATTGAAATCATGAATGAGGATGGTACCATGGCCCGCTTACCGGAACTCATCGAACTTGCAAAAAAGTTTAAACTGAAAATTATCAGTATAGCCGACCTGATTTCATACAGGCTCAGAACGGAATCACTGGTGGAAATGGGCGTAGAAGTCAATATGCCAACAGCTTACGGAGATTTCAGGCTGATACCTTTCCGCCAGATTTCCAATGGTATGGAGCATGTGGCACTGATTAAAGGTACCTGGGAAAAGGATGAGCCGATTCTGGTTCGCGTTCATTCTTCCTGCATGACCGGCGATATCTTCGGCTCTCAACGCTGCGAGTGTGGAGAACAGTTGCATGAAGCCATGCAGTTAATTGAAAAAGAAGGAAAAGGTGTGTTAGTGTACATGAATCAGGAAGGCCGGGGAATTGGTCTGATGAATAAAATTAAGGCTTATAAACTGCAGGAACAAGGTCTCGATACAGTGGATGCTAATTTGCACCTCGGATTCAATGCCGATGAACGGGATTATGGTGTAGGAGCCCAGATTCTCATGAACCTGGGGGTGACAAAGCTGAAACTGATGTCGAATAATCCGGTGAAAAGAATCGGTTTGGAGGCCTACAACCTGACCATTGTTGAAAATGTCCCGCTGGTAATCAAACCGAATCCACATAACAAGTTTTACATGGAAACCAAGAAGAACAGGATGGGGCATATCCTGAACGATTAATCAGGTTTTTTTAATAAAAGACAAGGATATTTAAAAAAATAATCTATTTTTGTACAGCTAAATACAATAAAATCAACATAGATAGTTTTCTTAACGAAGATTTATTCTGAAAAAATTGCTGAAAATGGACCCACTTGAATTAAACAAGGATGCTGAAATCGTGGATAACGATTTAACCCAACAACCCGATCAGACAAATCCACAGGTTACGGAAGAACTTCCTGTTAATGAGCCAGCTAAAACTGTTCAGCCGGAGGATGAAGCAGAAACCACAGTAACCCCTGAAGTTGCAGCGTCAGAAACTGTTGAACCGAAAGAAGAGGCAGTTGCTGATGTTGTTTCCGAAGAAGAAGTTGTTTCCGAAGAAAAAGAAAAACAGGTTGTTCCGGAATCCAAATCTCTTGATTTGCAGGCATTTTCGCGGGAAGAACTGGTGGCGCATTTGAAGCAATTGCTTACTCTGGAAATTGAAACTATTAAAGATGAAGTAGAACATATCAAGCTTTTGTTTTATAAAAAATTAAAAGCGGATAATGAAGAAAGCAAGAAAGTTTTTCTTGAAAGTGGGGGTGAAGAGCATGATTATAAGCCAGTTAAAGATGGACTGGATGAGGAGTTGAAAACTCTGTTGAATGAATATAAAACCAAAAAGGCTGCTTTAATAGCCAAAATGGAAGCAGATAAAGAAAATAATCTGATTCAAAAACAACATATTCTGGACAGGATGAAAGTGTTGGTTGAGAGTAACGACGACGTATCTTCTCACATCAATGAGTTCAGGGAGTTGCAGAAAAAATGGAAATCCATCGGACAGGTACCTCAGGAACATGTCAACGAGTTGTGGAAGTCTTATGCTACCTGTCAGGAGTCATTCTGGGATTTGATAAAGATAAATAACGAGCTTCGTGAATATGATTTCAAGAAGAACCTGGAATTAAAAACTACTATTTGTGAGGCTGCTGAACGTTTGGATGAGGAAGCTGATGTTATTTCCGCATTTCATCAACTGCAAAAACTACACGATGAGTGGCGCGAAACCGGTCCGGTTGCAAGGGAATTCCGGGAGGAAATCTGGAATCGATTCAAAGCAGCGTCAGCCGTTATCAACCGCAAACATCAGGGTCATTTCGATGAAATCAGAAAAATAGAAGAAGATAATCTGATTGCAAAAACTGCTTTATGTGAAAAAATAGAAGCATTTGATTTTGCATCACTGAATAGTTATAAAGCCTGGGATGAAGCTACTAAAACCATCATGGGATGGCAGGAGGAATGGCGTACAATCGGTTTTGCTCCCCGTAAATCGAATCATAAAATATTCGATCGCTACCGGGCTGCCTGCGATGCTTTTTTCAATGCCAAAGCAGAATTCTATAAAGCTTCCAAAAATGTACTGAGTGATAACCTGGAAAAGAAAAAGGCGCTTTGTGAACAGGCTGAAAAGTTGAAGGACAGTACCGAATGGAAAGAGACTTCCGAAACCCTGATTCGCTTACAAAAAGAGTGGAAGACCATTGGTCCTGTTGCCAAAAAATATTCAGATGAGGTTTGGAAGCGTTTTATTTCGGCTTGTGATTATTTCTTTGAACAAAAGCAAAAGAATACTTCTGGTCAGAGAACAGAAGAACTTGAGAATCTGGCAAAGAAGAAAGATTTGATAGCTAAAATCAATGAGCTGGATATTGTTACGGATAAAACTCCGGCTGATGTGTTGACGATGCTGAGAGAATACATTGCCCAGTGGAATGAAGTTGGTCATGTACCTTTCCGGGATAAAGATAAAATTTACAAGGAATATCGTTCTGCTGTTGATAAGATGTTTGAGAAGCTCAACGTGGATGCCAATCAGCGTCGTCTTGATACTTTCAAGTCCAACCTGAAAGATATGTCGACGAAAGGGGAGAATAAGCTGTTGCGCGAACGGGAAAAACTGATGCGGGCCTATGAGCACCTGAAGTCCGAGATTGCTACTTATGAGAATAACATCGGTTTCTTAACATCAACCAATAAAAAAGGAAGTGGCTTGATAAGAGAAATGGAAAGAAAAATAGAAGCGCTGAAAGAAGAAGCAGGATTGATTGAGCAGAAAATAAACCTGATTGAAGAGAGCCTGTAAATTCGTAGATGTAGATAATGAATAATAAAAAAGAGGTGACCGTCGCGTTGGCATTGGTCACCTCTTTTATTTGATACAGATTTGTTATTTTGCGTAACTTACTGCCCTTGTTTCACGAATTACCGTGATTTTAACCTGTCCCGGATAAGTCATTTCATCCTGAATTTTCTTGGCAATATCAAATGACAGCAATTCTGTTTCTTTGTCATCTATTTTGTCCGCACCAACGATGACGCGCAATTCGCGCCCGGCCTGAATGGCATAAGTCTTAACCACACCCGGATATTGGGCAGCTAAGTTTTCCAGATCTTTCAGGCGCTTGATGTAGGCTTCGACGATTTCACGACGGGCGCCCGGACGAGCACCGGAGATAGCGTCACAAACCTGTACAATCGGAGCAATCAGCGTTTCCATTTCTACTTCATCGTGGTGTGCGCCGATGGCATTGCATACATTGGGTTTTTCCTTGTATTTTTCTGCCAGACGCATCCCCAGGATAGCATGCGGTAATTCCGGTTCATCATCAGGCACTTTGCCGATATCGTGTAGCAGACCGGCTCTTTTGGCTGTTTTGGGGTTCAGTCCCAGTTCAGAAGCCATGGTAGCACACAGGTTGGCAACCTCGCGTGAATGCTGCAGGAGGTTCTGTCCGTAAGAGGAACGGTATTTCATTTTACCTACCAGGCGGATCAGTTCAGGGTGTAATCCGTGGATACCCAAATCGATGGTGGTGCGTTTTCCTATTTCAATAATTTCTTCTTCGATTTGCTTGCGCACTTTGTTGACTACCTCTTCGATGCGAGCCGGGTGGATACGGCCGTCGGTAACGAGTTGATGCAACGACAAGCGGGCAATTTCGCGACGAACCGGATCGAATGCCGAAAGTACGATGGCTTCCGGAGTATCGTCTACAATAATTTCAACGCCGGTGGCTGCTTCCAGCGCCCGGATGTTTCGTCCTTCCCGTCCGATGATACGACCTTTGATTTCGTCGGATTCGATGTGGAAAACAGTAACTGAGTTTTCAATAGCCGTTTCAGTCGATACCCGTTGGATGGTGTTGATGATGACACGTTTTGCTTCTTTATTGGCTGTCATCTTAGCTTCCTCCATGATGTCGTTGATATACGACATGGCGTTGGTTTTCGCTTCATCTTTCAGAGATTCGATCAGCTTTTCTTTGGCTTGTTCTGCAGATAATCCGGAGATGCTTTCTAGCTGTTCCTGAGCCTGACGGGTCAGGTGATCGAGTTCTGTTTTTTTCTTCTCCAACAAATGCAGTTGTTGTTCATGGGTTTCCCTGAGCACCTCAACTTCATTCGCCTTGCGTTGCAGCTCCCCCTGTTTTTGGTTTAGTTGCATTTCGCGTTGCTGCGCCCTCACTTCCCGTTCCTGCACCTTGGCATTGCGTTGTTGCACCTGTTGTTCGTGTTCTGCTTTCAGGGCAATAAATTTTTCTTTTACCTCTATGAGCTGGTCCTTTTTAAGTAGCTCTATTTCAGCCAAAGCGTCCTGCTTCGTCTTTTTATGGATGCCGGTCAATATCAGGTAAACCCCTCCTCCGCCGATAACCAGTCCGATAATTCCGATTATGATGTATAGTACCATGTTTATTTGTGTTTATTTTGTTTAAAAGTGTTTTGTTTAATAATCTAATGTCTAATGTCTAACGTTGTTTGACTGTTGATATTCGTCGTTAGACCTAAAAAAAACGCACGTCAAAGCATGATTAAAATCATGATGACATGCGGGAATGATTGATGTTTACGACAAACTTATTCCTGATTCAGTACAGCATCCAACTCTTTTTCCAGTTGTTTGATTCTGTCTGCAAGAGGGGCTGTATCTTCTGTCAGATCGTTTTTTGAAACCTTTACGGCTAACTGGTATGCCACTAATTTGAGAATATCCTCATAAGCCCGTTGTTTATACCTGAGGTGAAATTCTTCTATTAGACTGGAAACCAGCTTTTCAGCTTTCCTGTATACTTCCTCGTCGCCACGGGGAATCCGAAGTGCCATTGGAAAGCCTCCGATTTGTACATTTATAGTAAAAATATCGTCGTTCATAATGCTCTAATCATCTAAAAGAGCCAAACATTGATCAATTTCCCGCACCATCCTGTCGATTTGTTTTTTTGCTTCTGCCCGTCCTTCACCGGACCCGCTAAGCTGATTTGCCAATGACAGGTGTTCGTTTTTTTTCCTCAGCTCCAGAATCTCACCATGTGCAATAATCAGATTTTCATGTTTCTGCGCCAGTTCAGCCTGTAGCTTGTTATTTTGAGTTTGTAATGACTGGTACTCCGAAATCAGTTTTCGCAGTTTTTTTTCAAATGCGTTTATCAGTTCTTCGTAACGATTTGTCATCTTTTTAAAAAAATCTCAGACAAAAATAGTTAAAGGAATCGGAAAAATCAAATTTTCAACATTTTTTATTTATTATTTCCTCGGCGCGTTCTAATGCTTCCGTAATATTGCTGCAAATATTTTCCTGTCCTATCTGATCTGCAACTCCTCCTTTATCAAGAGCTGTGTGTACTTGCTCGTTAACTCCCGAAAGCAGGATTTTTGTTTTGTCTTTCACCGACATCCTGATCAAACTTTTCAGGTTGTTGATGCCGGTTGAATCGATAAATGGTACCTTGCGCATCCGGATGATTCTTACTTTCGGTTTGTCGCCCAGCATTTTCATGGTTTCTTCAAATTTGTTGGCAACACCAAAGAAAAACGGACCTTCAATTTCATATACTTCCACTCCTTTCGGAAGTACCAGCTTTTCTGCTTCCGTATTACCTTCTATATATTCTGCTTCTTCGATGTCATGCTTGAAGATGGATATTTGTGTCGATTCCGAGATTCTTCTCAGGAAGAGTACGACCGCTAATACCAGACCGAGTTCAATGGCTATCGTCAGGTCGAAAATGACTGTCAGTAAAAATGTAGCAATGAGCACGGCCACATCCGATTTTTGTCCTTTCAACAGTGATTTAAAAGTGCGCCATTCACTCATGTTGTAAGCTACAATGACTAATACGCCCGCCAAGCAGGCCATCGGAATGTGTTTGGTCAGGTTTCCGAGGAACAATAAAATTAACAGTAATACGACAGCGTGTATGATTCCTGCGACGGGGGTGCGGCCACCGTTGTTAATATTCGTCATAGTACGCGCAATCGCTCCTGTGGCAGGAATCCCTCCAAAGATCGGCGCCACAATATTGGCAACGCCCTGAGCAATTAATTCTGTATTCGAATGATGTTTGTCGCCGATCACGCCATCGGCAACGGTAGCAGATAAAAGCGATTCGATGGCTCCGAGCATGGCGATGGTAAAGGCAGCAGGCATAAGGGTCTGAATGATTTCAAAAGTAATTACCGGCCTTTCGGCTTTCGGTAACGCTGCGTTAATACTGAAACGGTCGCCGATTGTTTCAATTGAAGTCATGCCGAAATGTTCCCTTAAAAAATAAACAACGACTGTCATCAGAATAATGGCGATAAGCGAGCCCGGGATTTTGTTCGAAAATTTAGGTGTGACCGCAATAATGACAATTGTTAAAACACCGATTATCAATGCAGGTAGATTGGTTGTGCCAATGTTTTCAGCATATACGCCCCACTTGCTGATGAAATCTGCCGGCACTTTATCTATGCTCAGGCCGAATAAATCCTTTATTTGCGTGGCGAATATGGTTAACGCGATACCACTCGTAAATCCAACAATGATGGGGTAGGGGATAAACTTGATGACAACACCTAACTTTAGTAACCCCATGGCAACCAGCATGACCCCTGCTATGATAGTAGCAACCGCAAGTCCGGTTATACCAAATTCCTGTACAATTCCGTATACAATTACAATAAATGCGCCGGTTGGTCCTCCGATCTGTACCTTACTCCCTCCCAGAAATGAGATGATAAAACCGGCGATAATTGCCGTGAAAAGTCCCTGTTCTGGAGAAACGCCGGATGCAATACCGAATGCAATAGCAAGAGGTAGAGCTACTATGCCGACAATGATGCCGGCCATCAGATCTTTATAAAAAAGTTCTTTCGAATAATTTTTAAATACTTCAAATAGTTTTGGTCGAAAACGCATAAATATACATTTTTAAAAACGATGCAAAGTTAATGCTTTTTTCTTATTAAAAGTGAAAAAATGTGCTGAAAAGTGAAGTTTTTTAGTTCTTCGTTCAATCTTGATAAACATAAGTGCTACTATTATTGTTGATAAACAGAGACAAGCGAAAAGCCATCAAAATTATTCAAATAAAAAAATGAATCCGTTTGTGTCATGTAATTAAAATTGTTTATTTTTACGAACTTTAACAAGGTTATTAAGTTTTCAGTCTTTATGGGTCATTTTCTTAGGTTTGCAGTTTTAATTGCTTTTGGGGTTTTATTATTGATGGATGTAGTTGCAGTTGATCCGGAAAGAAAGAACGATGATATACATGAATTTACAGTTTACGTGATGCCTACTTTACATCCGTTGAGTTGGGAAAGCCCTTCGGCATTGTATAAAACCATGCGAAAATGCTATATCAAAACCATTGGAGTGAAAGATAATTATTTACTGGGGCATGTTGCTGTCGGGTTTAATACATCATTACTTCCTGATACTTTATTGATAGCGCAGACCTCCGGAGAATTGAAAGAGAAGTTGGATTTAATTTTTAAATATAAAGTCGGATACGCAATTATGGGGGCGGCTTTGCAGGGGAGAATTGAGTCGCATGAAGAGCTCAGGCATAAACTGGATGTGTATGCAAAAAGAAATAAACTGGCTTTTATCAGATATAAAGTCAGCAAGTCGGCCGCAAAACGCATGCTGGATTTTGTTACAGAATACTCAGCTAAAATGAACGAACATTATGCCCCTTCTGATTTTTATGGAGGAGCTTTCTGGCCGAGGTACCATCAGGAAGGAGCCGGATGTTCGGCTTTTGGAATGGCGTTATTGGATTTGGTAAATTTGTTACCGGATGAACATATAAAGGAATGGGAGTTGAATGTAAACATACCCATGAAGTTGATTGGAGGTAAATTCAACAAAGGGAAAAAGGTGAAATACTCCACGATCAGAAAGACGGATAGTTGGTATATAGGAGAGGGAGAAGCGAATGTGGACTATGTTCCTTATTCGGTTTATGAACCGAGTATTATGTTTGACTGGATCATGGAGAAAAGGGATAAACAGGATAAAACCTATCTCCCCATAGAAGAAAACGGCGTTCCCGGGTTGGTGTTTGATGCTACACAAATTGATTTTGATAAAGATGAACCGTTTTTTACAGAAAGGTCAGAGCCTAACATTTTTATTGAACATTACAAAAAAAGAATTAAATTAGCACCTGACTCTGTCAGGATGATGAAGAAATAAATATAAGCATGTACAATCAATTTAACTACAAAAGAAGAAAATCAGATACAGTCAGAGTTGGCAAAGTATTCCTTGGGGGGCGGGAGCCGATCAGGGTACAGTCAATGGCCAATACTGACACCAATGACACCGGAAATTCAGTAGCGCAATGTATCCGGATCGTACAGGCCGGAGGCGAAATTGTACGTTTTACGGCACAAGGTACACGCGAGGCCGAAAACCTGAAAAACATACGGGAAGCTTTATTCAATCAGGGCTTTGACGTTCCTTTAGTGGCCGATATTCATTTCAATGCCAATGCTGCAGATGTGGCTGCTCAATATGTTGAGAAGGTGCGTGTCAATCCGGGTAATTTTATTGGATTAGTAAGAAGAGATTCTCCTGATTATACGGAAGAAGAATATCAGGCTGAATATGAAAAAATTAAAGTCCGTTTTAAACAATTACTGGATATCTGTAAAGCGCATGGGAGGGCAGTCAGAATAGGTGTAAACCATGGCTCGTTGAGTGAAAGGATGATGAACCGCTGGGGTGATACACCCCGGGGAATGGTAGAGTCATGTCTGGAGTTCTTACAGGTTTGTCGCGAGGAGGACTTTCACGATGTTGTGATTTCTATGAAAGCATCGAATACACTGTCAATGGTACATGCTGTTCGGCTTCTTGTGTCGGAAATGGAAAAGCTTGATATGCATTATCCCTTGCATCTCGGGGTTACAGAGGCCGGTGACGGGGAGGATGGCCGGATTAAGTCCGCCGTAGGAATAGGGGCCTTGTTACACGATGGCATTGGAGATACAATCCGCGTTTCACTGAGTGAGGAGCCAGAAGCTGAAATCCCGGTGGCAAGGCAACTTGTTGATCACATTACCCGGAAAAATGGTCATCCCGAAATTAATGCAACAGTTTCTCCTGAATTTACTGTATTTGAATATAACAGAAGAAAAACAAATCAAATTCTGAATATCGGTGGCGATCAGGTGCCTGTGGTTTTGATGAATAAGGATGGGGGATTTACGACGATTCCCGATTATTTATTGAAAGAAAATCAGGTGTTTAGTCAGACAGGTGCTGTTTATCCGGTTTTTGCTGCTGATGAAACAGATCAGTTAATTCAGGATAAAGCTGAAGCAAAATTCCTCCGGCTCAGTTATCCGGATTTGAACGAGAAAATCCTGAATTGTTTGAAAAAAGAACGCAATACCATTGTTTTACTGAGTTCAGATCACCGGAATCAGGTAGGTGAAATGCGTGCTTTCTTCCATACTCTGCTGAATAATCAATTGCTGAATCCGGTAATTCTTTGCCGGAAGTATGTTGTTGATGATTTAGCCTCCTTGCAGATTCAGTCTGCTGCAGATTTAGGCGTTTTGTTCCTTGATGGCTTTGGTGATGGTATCTTTCTTGAAAAAGACGAAGAGAAATCGCTGAAATCAATTGGTGTGGAGCAGCTGAATGCGGTTGCTTTCGGTATATTACAGGCCTGTCGGGTGCGCGTAACCAAAACAGAATATATTTCTTGCCCCAGTTGCGGTCGCACCATGTTTAACCTGCAAACGGTCATAGCCCGGGTGAAAGCATCAACATCACATCTGAAAGGACTCAAGATCGCCATTATGGGTTGTATCGTTAACGGTCCGGGTGAAATGGCGGATGCTGACTACGGTTATGTGGGTGCAGGTCGCGGAAAGGTGAGTTTGTACAAGAAGAAAGAAATTCTTGAAAGAAATATCGATGAAAATGAAGCCGTCGACAAATTGGTTGAATTAATCAGAGCGAATGGCGATTGGCACGATTAAAAACGGCATTTTTAAAATCAAATATATCTCTAATTATTAATTTAAAATTACATGTTATGAAAAAAATGTTTTTAATTGCAGTTCTTGCAATCGGGTTTGCAAGCGTAACAAATGCACAGGTAGATGGAAATGCTATTGGTATCCGTTTTGGTAACGGAGGGGAAATTTCTTATCAACACGCTTTAGGTAGCGCCAACAGACTTGAACTTGATCTTGGATTCGGGTCATGGGCTTATGGTGGTGTTTACCTGAATGGAGCTTACCAATGGGTATGGGATCTGTCTGCTTTGGCTACCGGATTTAACTGGTATGCCGGTGTCGGTGGTGCACTTGGTATCAACAATGGTTTGGGACTTGGTGTACTCGGGCAATTGGGTATTGAGTATAATTTCAATATCCCTATTCAGTTGTCACTCGACTGGCGTCCGACTTTCTACCTGATTCCCGGAACTCATTTTGGATACGATGGTATCGCACTGGGTGTAAGATATAAATTTTAACGGATAATTTTCAAAAATATGCGTTGACGTCGAATTAATACGTTGGCGTTGGTTTTAAAAAACGTAGAGACAGGGCATACCCTGTCTCTACTGTTTTAAACATATCCGTGTTCTTTTTACCTTACCAATGACAATGCCTTTGCAATGGCCTGTTTGATTCCTGCCGGATTTTTCCCTCCTGCTGAGGCAAAGAAGGGTTGACCGCCACCGCCTCCCTGGATTTCTTTGGCTGCTTCGCGGGCGATATTGACAGCATTCAGTCCTTTAGCTACCAAATCGTCACTTAACAGTATGGTTAATGAAGGTTTTCCTTCATTTACACAACCAGCAACAACACACAAATTGTTATTTTGGATGTTTCTAATTTGGAAAGCCAGTGTTTTGGCTTGATCGGCTGTAAGTGAACCTTCGTAACGTACTATTTTGATATTGTTTACTTCTGTTGCTTTTTGTAATAAGTCATCACGCAGCTGCATGATCTTTTCCTGATTGAAACCTTCGATCTGTTTTTTCAGTTCTGTATTTTCTTCCGTTTGCTTGCGGATGGCTGTCAGGATATCCGGGGTATTGTGCAGAATGTCCCTGACTTCTGATAAGATATCCTGTTGTGTGTCCAGCAGCAACTCTACAGCTTCTCCTGAAATGGCCTCAATACGCCGGATGCCGGCAGCAATAGAACTTTCGGAGATGATGCGGACCATACCGATCCGGCCGGTTGAATCCACATGGGTTCCCCCGCAGAGTTCGGTAGATGTGCCAAACTGAATTACGCGAACCACTTCACCGTATTTCTCTCCGAACAAAGCCATGGCACCCATAGCCTGTGCTTCTGCAATCGGTGTTTCACGCATTTCATGCAACGGGTGATTTTCCCTGATTTTGCGATTTGCAATGCGTTCTACTGCACGAATCTCCTCTTTGGTCATCTTCTGGAAATGGGAGAAGTCGAAACGCAAGCTTTCGGGACTCACATAAGAACCTTTTTGTTCTACGTGTGTGCCGAGTACTTCGCGCAATGCCTCGTGCAACAAGTGGGTTGCCGAGTGATTGCTTTCGGTTGCCCTGCGTTTTTCCAGGTTGATACTGGCGGTAAAACCTCCTGTTACATCAGCCGGTAGTTTAGTTGAGATGTGGACAGCTAAGTTATTTTCTTTTTTTGTATCAAGAATCTCAATGGTTTCTGACTCAGAGGTCAATACTCCGCTATCACCTACCTGTCCCCCCATTTCAGCATAAAACGGCGTGTTGGAGAGCACAAGCTGATAGTATTCCTGGTTTTTCTGTTTTACTTTCCTGTACCGCAGAATTTCTGTATCGTAAGAAGTGTAATCATAGCCCACGAAATTACTGTCACCTTCACGAACCGTTACCCAGTCGCTGGTTTCTACCGCTGCTGCATTGCGGGCACGTTCTTTTTGTTGCTGCATTTCAGCATTGAAATCGTTGATGTTAACAGTGAAGTTATTTTCCCTGAGAATTAATTCTGTTAAATCAAGCGGGAATCCAAAGGTGTCGTAAAGGGTGAAAGCATCTTTACCGGAAATGGTTGTTTTACCTGATTTTTTAGCTTCATCCATCACTTTGTCGAGCAGCCGGATACCGGTCTCCAATGTTCTGAGGAAGGAATCTTCTTCTTCTTTGATTACCTTCTCGATAAGTGTTTTTTGTGTAATCAGTTCCGGATAAGCTGTTCCCATTACTTCACACAGTGCATCGGTGAGTTTGTACATAAACGCGCTGCGCTGATTGAGGAAGGTGTAGCCATAGCGAACGGCACGACGTAAAATCCTGCGAATTACATAACCTGCCTTTGCATTGGAAGGAAGCTGTCCGTCGGTAATAGAGAAAGCAATCGTGCGGATATGGTCGGCAATAACACGCATGGCCACATCGGTTTTTTCATTTTGTCCGTACGCAATATCACAAATTTTACCTATTGCATGTATGATGGGCTGGAAAATATCGGTATCATAGTTTGATTTTTTGCCCTGGATGGCCATACAAAGACGCTCAAACCCCATACCAGTGTCGATTACTTTAGCAGGAAGTCCTTCTAATGATCCGTCGGCTTTGCGGTTGTATTGCATGAATACGTTATTCCATATTTCAATCACCTGCGGGTGACTGCCATTCACGAGGGTTAGTCCGTCGACTCTGGCTCTTTCGGCATCATCGCGGATGTCAATGTGGATTTCGGAACAAGGTCCGCAAGGACCGGTATCGCCCATTTCCCAGAAGTTGTCTTTTTTATTGCCATTGATGATGCGTTCTGCCGGCAGAAACTGTGACCAGATTTCAGCGGCTTCATCATCACGCGAAAGTCCTTCGGATGGAGAACCTTCAAATACAGTGACATATAAACGTTCCTTGTCTAATTTGAGTACTTCTGTCAGGTATTCCCATGCCCATTCGATGGCTTCTTTCTTAAAATAATCACCAAACGACCAGTTACCAAGCATTTCGAACATGGTGTGGTGGTAAGTGTCGTGGCCAACCTCTTCCAGGTCGTTGTGTTTCCCGCTTACCCGCAGACATTTTTGTGAGTCGGCAACCCTGGGATATTTGATCGGATCATTCCCGAGTATGATATTTTTGAACTGATTCATCCCGGCATTGGTAAACATCAAAGTCGGATCGTCTTTGATAACCATAGGAGCCGAAGGTACAATTTTGTGGTTTTTCGATGCAAAAAAATCGAGAAATGATTGACGAATTTCTTGTGAGGTCATTTATATTTACTATTTAATCATTTACAGTTTACAATTGTATAAGAGGATTTTAGCCATCAGAAGTTTTTTAATCTTTTAATAAATGGTAAAATCCCCTTATAAGGACTGCAAAAATACTTCAATTTTATTACTTTTGCACCAAGTTGTACGATAAAAGTTTAAAATAGAGCTAAAAAACATGGCGAAGAAGAAATATTACTTCAACCCTGAAACCCTGAGTTACGAAGAAACAGACAATACCCTGCTTTTTAAGTTGAAGCGCTTATTGATTCATTTGTTTTCAGGTGTATCGTTGGGAGTGGTGTTCTTCTTCATTTTTGTTTCATTGGTAAGTTCTCCGGAAGAGGTGCAGCTTATTCAGGAAAAGAACAGGCTTCATGCGCAATATAAACTGCTCGAACGGAACATGGATGAGATGAGTGAAATTCTATCAGATCTACAACAGCGGGATGATAATCTCTATCGTGTTATTTTTCAGGCTGATCCTATTCCTTATTCCATTCGTAAATCAACCGCCGGGAATGCTGAATATTACCGGCAGCTATTGTCGATGACCAATTCGGAAATTGCAGTCTCCACGACCCAAAAATACAATGAGTTAAAGAAGCAATTGTATATTCAGTCGAAATCCTACGACGAACTGGTAAAACTGGCCAGTAACCAGGAAGAAATGCTGAAACATATTCCGGCCATTCAACCTATTCTTAATAAAGATTTGACGCGTACTGCTTCTGGTTTCGGTTGGCGCATCGATCCGGTTTACAGAACCAGGCGGTTTCACGAAGGGATGGACTTTACAGCACCTATTGGGACTGAGATTTATGCTACCGGCAATGGTACTGTGCGTTTGGCCGGATGGCGGCAGGGTTACGGTAATACGGTTGAAATTAATCATGGTTTCGGCTATAAAACATTGTACGGCCACATGCATCAAATCCGGGTGAGAGTAGGGCAAAAGGTAAATCGAGGAGATGTGATAGGTACTGTTGGTAATACAGGTAAATCAACCGGACCTCATTTACATTATGAAGTTCATCTTCGCGGTAAAGTCATGAACCCGCAACAATTCTACTTCCTCGATTTAAGTCCCGAAGAGTACGATCAGATGGTGCAGTTGAGTAATAACGCAGGACAGATGTTTGATTGATTTGTGACCCCGCTGGGGTTCGAACCCAGGACCCACAGATTAAGAGTCTGTTGCTCTACCAGCTGAGCTACGGAGTCGGTAAAAGAAAGTCAATGAAAGATGCAAATTTGGTTTTGCGGTGCAAAGTTAAAAAAATATTTGAAAATTAATCCTGAATTATCTGTATTTTTGTAAGAAATTCAGTATTGATGTCCGAGAGAACCTTTCCATATACAATATTAAGTCCTGATGAAATAAAATGCAGGATGAATGAACTGGGTGCTGATGCGATTCCCTTTCTGTTTATTGTCAATTATGCCCGAGATGCGGGTTATGTGATTAGTAAAGAAGATTTGGACGATCGGTATATCAGGTGGCAGTTTCATGCCAAATCCAACAATATAATGAGGAATAAGGATTTTTACTGGCAAGCGCTCCCGGTTTCAAAGGATGCGTATACTGAAAAATTCAGTTTCGTTAAAGACCAGATTCAGCGAGGCAATTCATTCCTGACAAATCTGACTCAACCAACCAGAATATCAACCAATCTTGGTTTAGCGGAAATTTATGATGTCGCTTCAGCTCCTTATAAATTGTGGTTGAAAGACTTGTTCGTGGTGTTGTCACCCGAAACGTTTATTCAAATCAGACAGGGAGAAATCCGGACTTTCCCGATGAAAGGCACTATTGATGCAGCCTTGCCGGATGCAAAAAAGACTATCCTGCAAGATGAAAAAGAAATGGCAGAGCATGCTACGATTGTCGATTTGTTGCGCAATGACCTGAGTATGGTGGCGGAGGATGTACATGTTTCCCGTTATCGTTATGTGGAAAGAATCAACACGATGCAGCATGATTTGTTGCAGGTGAGTTCGGAAATCGTGGGAAGATTGCCGGATAATTATCGGGGTCAACTGGGGGATATCTTGTTTACCTTGTTGCCGGCCGGTTCTATTTGCGGAGCTCCCAAGACTAAAACGCTGGAGATAATCAAAGAAGTTGAGGGCTACGACAGAGGTTTTTATACAGGTGTTTGTGGTTATTTTGATGGTGAAAATCTGGATTCGGCGGTTATGATTCGGTTTGTGGAACAAACAGATGATGGCTTGGTATACAAAAGCGGCGGGGGCATTACCTTCCAGAGTGAATCGGATAAAGAGTATGAAGAATTA
>VSSQ01000553.1_pt1 | contig 22522 bp, 13 predicted proteins | sample 4763081 | NCBI WGS metagenome assembly VSSQ01 (sample SAMN12137344, study PRJNA551015) | bioreactor metagenome | isolation source: SDC9 anaerobic chlorinated ethene degrading culture | place: USA: Knoxville, Tennesee | collected 2015-01-01
TATTAACATATTGCATTGATTGTCTGATTGTTGTAATTTTTGTCATGTACTAAGCTTTTTCGAACAAAATTTGGACTATGAGAACATCTGTTGCTTTAATAATCATAATAATCATTTTTAACAACTTGACTACTGCTCAAGGTATCGTCACTAATAATATATTTAAAAACAGGCAATTTGTGGGGGTGCAATCAAATCCCTATTATACAGTGCATAAATCAACATGCCAGATTATTACATTACGATATGGCATAGAAGCCTACAAGAATATTTATGTTGGGCCCGAAGTTTCCGGATTCTTTTACAAAGACAAAGAAGGTAATACAGGAAGTGAATATAATGCAGGAATTTATGCGAAATTCATATTCTTTAGTTCCATGAAAATTAAATTACTGCTTGAACCCGGAATTAGTTACAAATATGGGAAATATCAGATTTATCATTTTGAAAATCCCGATTTCAGCAAAAAAAAAATGGATTGGTATGGTTCTGCCGGAATAATGGTAAATCTATATAAGGAAATAGTTACACTGGACTTAATGGTAAAATATTCACCCGACTATTTATTCTTAAGATCCAGAACAATTGTCCCATCATACAAACTTAACTTTCACTTTTAAATAAGTTAACCATAATGAGAAAACAACTCTTCTAAAAATAAATATTCATGAATTTTGCAAAGCTATCATTCTATATTGTGGCTATCTGTCTGCTTTTAGACATACCAGCCCATGCCCAAAGCCGCATTGCCACCATGTTCAATGAAAACAGTCAATTTGTTGGAATACAATTTAACCCCTACATCAATTCCCTTGACAGGTTATGGCAAACCAGCTATTATCCCGGAAAGTCCAAGATTAAGGTATACGCCATAAGGTATGGAATTGAAGTGCCGAAAAATTTGTTTCTGGCTGTGGATTTGTCGTTTTATAATTCGAAGAATAAAGCAAATAGCGAGTACTATTTCGAATTTAAACCGGGGATTTTGGGTAGATACATTTTCTTCAGCAAAAAGAATGTTTCTATAATAACTGAGCTTGGGGGTTATTATCGGTTTATTAGTTTTGATTTTCCCGGAATTAATAATTATCCACCAGATGTAATTAAAGGGTTGAAAAAACCTAAACCAGGCTGGTACACCTCTGCCGGAATGGGCATCAACCTCTACAAAAAAAAGGTAACGCTTGATCTGATGGTTAAATATTCACCCGATATTTGGTTTGAAGGATATCATTTTGCACCTACCTACAAACTTAACTACCATTTTAAGTAAATTGTAATCAGCACCCCGCCATTTTCAATCGGGGTGCTTTTCTTCTTTTTATGCAAAAAACAATACCGTTATTAATAACCCTTTTAGTCATTCTGTTTACTTCCTGTGAAACGCCGGTTGATATGGACATTCCACAAGAGGGAACAACAACAGTTGCCTTTACCAGCCAATCGTATAATGATGCCCTGCAGGTATATATTGCCCGTACACGGCATATTTACGACACAACCCGGTACAGCGGATGTGATTCAACAGCAGAAGCTTTTGTGATTCATAACGGAACTCAAGTCCCGCTCAGGTATAACGGAAAAAGATTTGTTGCAGAAGGTTTATCAACTCATCCCGGCGACACCATTTCGCTGCGGGTAACCGGCACAAATTGTAAGCACGCCTATGCACAAACAGTTATTCCCCAAAGTACCATTGCGCATAGCATTGAAATTACACCCTCTGCCCTGCTTATTGAGGATGTTTATTTTTCAAGGGTGCAGCTTGGTTTTAACGACCCTGCCGAGGAAACCAATTATTACGAATTTAGTCTTACTGTCACTCAAATTGTGGATGATTCATCGACCAGTTATGGTTACCATTATTTCAGATCGTTTGATCCCATCATGGTTAGCGAGGACATTATGCAGTATGAACCCGTAACCATGCTTTTCAGCGATGCCATGTTTAATGGTTCACAGGCAAGTATACCAATGTACTATTTTCTCTACTTTTTCACTGAATCCCTTCAAAAAGTGATTGTGGTTTCAGAGCTAAGAAACGTCACCCGCGAGCATTACAACTACTATAAATCGCTCTATAAATTCATGTACAACGAGAGCGGCATCTGGTCAGGAATGACCTTGCCGTTTTCTGTTAACGGCAACATTGAAAATGGAGCCGGATTGTTCTCGCTTTTTACCTCCACCCGCGATACTGTTGTATATGATTTCAGATAAGAAGAACCGTTATTCAGTTTCCCATAACCTCATTTTGCTTGTTTTCATAATAGCATTGCTGATGCAAAAAGGAGTTGCCGGGCAAGCCATCAGCGGTTTTGTTTCGGATTCCAAAAGTGGTGAAAGGTTATTGTATGCCGGTATTTACTTGGCCAATACCGCCAAAGGCACAAGCACAAATGGTTATGGCTTTTTCAGCATAACCCCGGGCTTACCGCAAGGTGACCCCGTTGTGCTTGTAATAACTTATGTCGGGTACCTCAGCGACACCCTGCTGTTGAATAATCTGATGAAGGATACTTTGGTGAATATCCGATTAAAGGCCGGATTAGAGCTTAGGCCGGTGGAAATTATATCGGGAAATAGTTCAGGCGGTACTTCGTCGCCGGGTATGCACCGGCTGACTGCACAGGTAATTAAATCCCTTCCTGCTTTAGGGGGTGAAACTGACCTGATAAAAGTTTACCAGCTTACACCCGGTGTACAGCAGGGGCACGAAGGCACATCCGGCCTGCATGTGCGCGGTGGATCACCCGATCAGAACCTGATCATGCTTGATGACGTGCCGCTTTACAACATTAATCACCTGGGCGGTTTCATTTCTGCTTTTAATACCGACGCGATAAAAAGTTCAACACTCATTAAAGGTGGATTCCCTGCAAGATTCGGTGGTCGGTTGTCATCAGTGCTGGATGTGAGCATGGCAGATGGAAATCTGAGCAAAACTTCAGGAAACCTGAGTCTTGGGATTATTTCGGCAAGGTTTTCACTGAATGGCCCCATCCGGAAAAATGAAAGTTCATACCTGATCAGTTTCCGCCGTTTTTATTTCGACCTTATTGCCAAACCGTTGGCACAACGTGCAAACCCGGGCTCAACGGTAGGTTATAATTTTTACGACCTGAATATTAAACTCAGCCGCATAATCAACACCAACAACAGGGTATACTTCAGTCTCTACAATGGAGATGACAAAACCCTGGCAGGTTTCAGGGAAAAAACAGATGACGGCACAGACTTTTACATGCAAACTAACCGCTGGGGCAATACCATGGCGGCCTTAAGATGGAACCATTTGTTCAGCAGCCGGCTTTTCAGCAATACCATCCTGCATTTTACCCGCTACAGAGTCAACAACCAACTGGAATCGGAAACCAGCAACGGGAATAATAAATATACTACTGAAAATCAACTACTTTCGGGTATCGGAGAAATCAGTCTTAAACCCGGAACAGAGTATTATATAAATCCTGAAACCCGGATTTATTCAGGTATACAACTCACATACAGGTACTTTAGGCCCAACAACTACACCTATGATGTTTCAGATGGCAATCAGCAGTTTCAATCCGGTCACAATCACAAAATGCTGATGGAGGCATTTGAAGGCATTCTTTATGCCGGCGGTGAAATTACCCGACCTGCAGGTCACACGCTGGAATTGGGCGGGCGAATCAACACTTTTACCATAAACAAACGATTTTACATTATACCGGAGCCCAGGATAAAGGCAAACTTTCATCACAACAAAAACCTTAACAGTTTTGTATCTTTTGATGTGATGAGCCAGAATATGCACATTACCGGAAACAACAGCATTGGAATGCCGGTAGAATACCTGCTTCCGGCAACTAACAGGATACCGCCTTCGCTTATGAAACAGTTTTCGGCCGGAGTGGAATACAGATCGGGCAATGGTATGATATACACCAGCGAATTATATTACAAGCATTTCAGCCGGCTGGCTGTGCTCAAAGATGGTGCATCGTTATGGGAAGGGCGCGAAAACTGGGAAGCCCTTTTTGCCGGGAACGGCAAAGGCCGGGCATATGGAGCTGAATTTATGGCCACCAGGAATGAGGGAAATCCCACAGGATGGATTAGCTATACACTGGCGCGAAGCGAGAGAAAATTTGATGAAATCAACAATGGCTTGATTTTTCCTGATCAGTTTGATGTGCGGCATAGTATTAACATAGCCATGATGCTAAAAATTGATGAAGATGCTGACCTTTCACTCGCCTGGGTGTTTAATTCGGGATACAGGCTTACATTGCCGGTTTCGAAGTATTATGTTCCGGTTGAGGCAGGAGACTATACCCATATGAATGAGATGTACATCTACTCAAACCGCAACGAATTTAAAACCAAACCTTACCACAGGCTCGATATCAGTTTTAATTTTCACAAACAGAAAAAGAAGTATCTGCGTACTTTCACACTTGGAATAATTAACCTTTACAATCAACGCAACCCCAATGCATTCTATTTCACAGAGATAGAAAACTTTGGCCCCAACAACACCCGGTACAAGCGCATAACCCTGATGCAAAGGTCATTTTTCCCCTTTATGCCCAATGTGGGCTGGAGCATACGGTTTTAAGCCCTGATCAGGTAAGCTTCCGGCAAAGTGTCTCTTATCCGGATTGGTTTTTCCAGTGCATTGCATTGCCCTGAAAACTTTTCCTGCCTGTTACGCCTGCATTACTTTGTGAGTTGTTTCCTAATTTTGTGCTAATTTTACTTCCGCCCGGCAATTGTAACCTCTTTTCTTATGCGTACCCGGATTGTCCTGTTGGTATTTATCCTTTTACTGATCCCGGATCTCTATGCCGGAACCGGCACCCCGGTGCATACCATATCGCGGCGCGAAGGGCTGAGCAACGGGGCGGTCAATGCCATCGCGCGGGATGCCGAAGGATATATATGGCTTGGCACCTGGAACGGACTGAACCGTTACGACGGCCACGGAATAGAAACCTTTCTTCCCGGGAGCGGACCAGGCAGTATTCACAACCATGTAATCCGGGAGATCTTCCCCTCGGCTTCGGGCCCGCTGTGGCTGATGACAAACAAAGGGATTGTCTTGTATAACAATGAAACCGGAAGGTTTTCGGCTTTTTTCACCGACGAACCGGAGCAGATCAATTATGAAAACGATATTTCTCTTGCTTTCGCCGACGGCCATGGGGCCGTAGCATCGGTTTACGGACGGGGCCTGTTCCGTTTCAGCGAAGCCGTGCAGCAGTTTGTTCCCATGCCTTTGGATGAAGCGGCGATCAGGGTAAAGCGTGTTCATCTGGCAGGCAGCACCTTATACTGCATTACCGCGGAAGGCGAATTGCTCCGGCTTGAAGGCAACCGCCTGTTAAAGGTTCTGAACCTGCCCCTCGGCAGCGCACTTACCGCTTCCTCCATTCAGGAGGCCGGGGGCAGGCAGTTGCTTTTTGTTACCCAGCGTTCAGGCCCTGCCCTTGTTACAGATATGAAAACCCTTGAAATACAACGCCTGAGTCTTCCCGACGATGTCATTACCAGCCTTTCAGCCTCGCGGCAGGCGGGCGTTTTATGGGCCGGAACCGAAAAAGGAAGGATTTTCAGGTATACCATCAAAACCCGCACCTTTGCCGAACCCGGAAAGGTTGGCGGGCAGGATGCCGGCATCCCCATTTCCACGCGTATTCTTTGTATTTACGAAACCGAGCCGGATATCCTCTGGACAGGTACCGACGGGAACGGCGCATTTACCATGAAACTCACCGAGTTCCCGGTTACGCGCCTGTCATCGGAACAGCTTTCCTATCCCATTGTGCGCAGCATATTGGTAACCCGGAAAAACGACATCCTGGTCGGCACCAAAGGCGGAGGAATCGATGTTTTTGACGCCGGGGGCAGGCGAATCCGGCAGATTTCGGCAAAAGACGGGCTGAGCAACAATTCCGTGCTGTCGTTTCATGAACGTACGGATGGTTCCGTTTGGGTGGGCACGGACGGAAACGGCATCGACCTGCTCTCGCCCGATTACCGGACCATCCGCAACTTCCCGCGCGATTTCGGTAAAGAAACGCCCCTGGTGTTTGCATCGGTTTACCGCATTATGGAAGACAGCGACGGCAGTATTTATTTAGGAACCAGTGGATATGGCGTTATCCAGGTAAGAACGGAAAAAAACGGCGATCCGGAGAGCTGCAGGCAGCTTGTGCTGGATCCCGACCAGGCGCCCGGGCTGCAGAAACAGATAGTATATGCCCTCACCGAAGAGCGGCCGGGCATTATCTGGATAGGTACCCGCGGGTTCGGCGTTTACCGTTACAATACCATTGCGCAGCGGGTGATTGCTCAGTACAATGCCCAGACACACCCCGCGTATATCCGCAACGACGATATCCTGTCCCTTTTCACCGATCGCAAAGGCATCGTGTGGGCGGGCAGCAGCAGCGGGTTGTTCAGTTTCGAACCGGTGTCGGCCGATTCGGTAAAACCGGCAGGTACCGACGTTCAGGGCGGGCTTCCGAATATCAGCATACATACCATCAGGCAGGATTTATCGGGTAGCCTGTGGATTACCACCAACCAGGGCTTATCGATGATTGACAGTACCCGCCGCAATGTGCAGAGTTTTAACATTAACGACGGACTGATCAATTTTGAATACAGCGACGGGGCTTCGTTTTTCGACAAAAACAGCGGCCGTTTGCTGGCAGGAGGGACTATGGGGGTTGACATTGTGCAGACGGATGCCATTCGGTTCTCTTCCTACTTCCCGCCGGTAGCGGTAAATCAGCTGCTGATACGCAATGTGCCGGTAAGTCCGGACGAAGGAAGCGTGCTGTTAAAAAGGATGAACCTTCAGCATGAGCTGGAGTTAAAGCACAACCAGAACTCCCTGACGTTTTTTGTATCTCCCCTGGCGTATTGGGGCCGTGAGCGCCACCGCATTTCGTACCGCCTGCTGAATCACGACGACGCATGGGAAGTTATTCCTCCCGAACAGCCGCTGGCATTTTCGAACCTGGAGGCAGGCAGCTATATCCTTCAGCTGCGTGTGAGTGATGAAAACGGGATATGGTCGGAAGTGGCCAGGGAGATCCGGATTACGGTACATCCCCCGTTCTGGCGGACCGGCTGGGCCATTGCCGGATATATTGCGCTGTTTTTTCTGGTACAGTTTCTGATTTTCAATGCATACCGCCGACGCGAGGCCCGCCGCAAGGAAGCCGCCCTTCAGGAGATGAAGATCAGTCAGGAAAAGGAGCTACAGGCTTACAAAATCGAATTTTTTACCAATGTGGCGCATGAGTTCCGCACCCCGCTTACGCTGATCAGCTCACACATTCATGCATTGATCGAGGACAAGAAGCTTACTTCCGAAAATCCCCGCCTGCTCAAAGTGTACAACAACAGCCTGAAATTGCAGAAGCTGGTACTCGAGATCATGCAGTTCCGCAAACTGGAGAAGGGCAAGGAGCCCCTGAACATACAGGAAACCGATCCATGCAGCCTGATCCGGGAGGTGGTATCCGACCTTGAGTTGCCGGCAGCACAACGCAATATCCGCTGTACCGTTGAAGGTTGTGAAAGTCCCCTGTCTTTCAGGACAGATGCCGATAAATTCCAAAGGATCATTACCAACCTGGTTTCCAACGCCATCAAGTACAATGTGGAGGGAGGCAGGGTAAACATCCGGATTTCGCGGCAGCCTGACCGGCTTACGGTAGAGGTGCAGGACACGGGTATAGGAATAAAGCCGGAGCTTTTGCCCAGGGTTTTTGAGCCTTTCGGGATTTCATCGGCCAAAAAGCGGGGCAGTTTCCCGGGCTATCGCTCCACCGGTATCGGACTGGCAGTTACCAAAGGGCTTACCGAATTGCTGAAAGGAAGTATCCGTATCGAGAGTCAGCCCGGAAGCGGAAGTACGTTTATCTGTAACTTTCCGGAAGTATTTCAGGTAAATACCGATATCCCTCAGCCAGGAACTGCCGGTCAGGAACCGGATGCATGGTTTATTGAAGAACCGGATAGTGCTGCTGCTCCCTCCGATCACCGGTTGACTGCAGAGAATCGTTCGCTGCTGCTGCTGGTGGACGATGATCCGGAAATTCTGTCGTTGCTGAAGGACTTTCTTCAGGAATCGTATAACCTGATATTTGCGGAAAACGGGGCGGAAGCCTGGCAGAAAGTGCTTGCGCACAAGCCCGACCTGATCGTATCTGATGTGATGATGCCTGAAATGGACGGGATTGAATTATGCCGCAGTATGCGCGATAATTTTGATACCAGTCACCTGCCCCTGATCCTGCTTACGGCCAAAGCCGAAATTGAAGACCGCATTGCCGGATTGAAAGCGGGAGCCGATTCATACATACCCAAGCCTTTCCATCCCGGGCATCTGAGGGTGAGGATAGAAAAACTGCTTGAAGTGCGTCGGAATATCCGCAATCGCTTCGCCGGCAGCGACGACAGCCTGGTGATGATCAAAGAGTTGCCGGACCCGTTTTTTCAAAAGATGATGTCATATATCGATGAAAACATTGACGATGAAACACTTACCGCTGAAAAACTGTGCGACCGCATGGCCATCAGCAGGTCATCCCTGTACGAAAAGACAAAATCGGTACTGGGTACCACCCCGCACGGTATGATCAATCAGCGCAGGCTGAGCAAGGCGGCAACCCTCCTGTTATCGACCCAGTTAACAGTAAGCGAGATTATTGATCAGACGGGATTTACCAGCCGTACCCATTTTTATGATCTGTTTGGCAAAGCCTACAACTGTTCTCCATCAGAGTATCGTCAGCGGGTCTGAGTGATTTTTGATTTTGGAATGCGGATTTTGGAATGTACCAATCCTGGAGATCACCCTTCGCAGGATAAAAAGTGATTTTTGATTTTTTTACGCGCGAAGATCCCGCCATAGCGGGGCAAGCTGCTAAGGCGCAAAGATTTATTTTTCTTCTTTTTTCGCAGTTCGACGTAGTCTGTGACTGTGTCGGATCGACATTTTATCAAAATATTTTTTCTTACCTTATTTTCTGGTGGTCTCGTTCCGATGGCGATCGGAACCGCTCGACCACCAACTTTAACAAAGTTCGGCATAGTTTGTGTCTGCGTCGAAGCAGTTTTTACAAATCAATAATTCTAAAATCCAGTAATTTCTTGTCGGGACGAAATCTGATAAATCGCAACCGAACGAAGTGAGCTCACCGCAGGTAATCCACAATCCACAATCCATAATCCGCAATCCCCTTGTCACCCCGTCTCCTTGTCCCCTTGTCACTGTCTGAAAAGTATTCCTTTTCCGTGGGAAGCCCGTCCCCCGTCCCTTTTTCAACGTCCCTCGTCCCTTCTTTGCGTCCCTCGTCCCATAATGAAAGGTTGAGGTTGAGGCTGAGGTTAAGGCTGAGGTTAAGGCTGAGGCTGAGGTTAAGAAATTATGGAAATCAGAAATTCTTTCAACCCCCAATTTTCTTGCCAGGGAAGGATCTTTATCTCCGCAATCCCCGCGCGAAGCTGCAAAGATTGTTTTTTCTTCTTTTTTCGCAGTTCAGCGTAGTCTGTGACTAAGTCGAATTTGTTTTCTAAATCAATAATTCTAAAATCCAGCACCTTTCTTGTCGGGACGAAATCTGATAATCCGCAACCGAACGAAGTGAGCTCACCGCAGGTAATCCACAATCCACAATCCCCTTGTCACCCCGTCTCCTTGTCCCCTTGTCACTGTCTGAAGAGCATTCCTTATTCAGTGAGAAGCTCGTCCCTCGTCCCTTCTTCAACGTCCCTCGTCCCTTCTTCAGCGTCCCTCGTCCCATAATGAAAGGTTGAGATTAAGGCTGAGGTTAAGGCTGAGGTTGAGGGTAAGGAATTATATAAATCAGCATTTTTTTCAACCCGAATTTTCCTTGCCATGAAAGGATCTTTAAATCCGCAACCGAACGAAGTGAGCTCACCGTAGGTAATCCGCAATCCCCTTGTCACCCCGTCTCCTTGTCTCCTTGTCACTGTCTGAAAAGTATTCCTTATTCAGTGAGAAGCTCGTCCCTCGTCCCTTCTTCAACGTCCCTCGTCCCTTTTTGCGTCCCTCGTCCCTTCTTCAACGTCCCTCGTCCCTTCTTCAACGTCCCTCCTCCCTTTTCCCTGATAATCTTAACATTCCGGACTCCGCCGGACAAGATACGGACTCTTCCGGACGCCATTTTCCGCAATCGATTGTAATTTTGGAAATGACAAAAAAACGGAACTTCTCCCAGTCGGACAAGAACAGAGTTTTAGTTCATACGGAGATTTAAAATCCAATATTCAGAAATTAATTTACCTTATAATATGGACATTGCAAAACGTTTTCCACAGAACCCCCTGCTTCGCCCTGCCGATCTGAAACCGGGCATCAAAGGAATGGAAATCACCTGTCTGCTGAACCCCGGGGTTTTCCGGTACGACGGAAAAGTGTGGCTGTTACTGCGCGTAGCCGAGCGGCCGGCACAGGTTGAAGGGAAAATCAGTTTTCCGGTGTACAACAGTAAAGGAGAGATTGAAATCCTGAGTTTCGACAAAGACGATCCCGACCTCGACGCTTCCGATCCACGGGTAATCAACTATAAGAAGAAAGATTACCTTACTACACTCAGCTATTTGCGACTTGTATGCAGCGACGACGGCATCCGTTTTTACGAACCGGAAGGATATCCTCCCATTTTCGGTAAAGGGGAGCTGGAGACCTTCGGCATTGAAGACTGCCGTGTGGCCACGATGGATGACGGCTTCAGCCTCACCTTCACCGAAGTTTCCGGGTTTGGCGTGGGTGTGGGACTTATCCGCACAGGCGACTGGAAGCGTTTCACCCGGGAGGGGATGATTTTCCCGCCCCACAATAAGGACTGTGCTATCTTTGAAGAGAAAATCAACGGGAAATACTATGCCCTGCATCGTCCCAGCAGTCCCGAACTCGGCGGCAACTACATATGGGTGGCTGAGTCGCCCGATATGATTCACTGGGGCAGGCACAAATGCATTGCCACCTCCCGCCCGGGGACGTGGGATTCGGCCCGTGTAGGCGCTGGCGCCGCCCCCGTCCGCACCGAAAAAGGATGGCTTGAGATTTATCATGGTGCTAACAAAGATCACCGGTATTGCCTGGGCGCCCTGTTACTCGACATCAACGATCCCACCAAAGTACTGGCACGCAGCACAGAACCTATTATGGAACCTTTGCAGCCTTACGAACAGACCGGTTTCTTCGGGAATGTGGTATTCACCAACGGGCATTATGTTGACGGTGACACCATTTATATGTATTACGGTGCCAGCGATGAAGTGATCTGTGGCGCCACCCTGTCGGTTTCTGAAATACTATCCACCCTGATCTGACAAACGGAACACTATGAAAAACAAGCTGACAGCCGAATACCGTTTCTTCCTGTCGATGCCCCACAACATGCGGGTGCTGCTGATCACCAATATGATGTATGCATTGGTGTTGCCCGTGGTGGAGATTTTTATGGCGGCCTACATCATGCGTTCCTTCGACGACACGAGTTTTGTGGCCATATTTCAGGTAGCCATGTACACCGGCATCATCATTACTTCCCTTACCAACGGATTTCTGCTGAAACGGTTTAAGGTGGCGCATCTTTACAGTTTCGGTATACTGCTGAGCGGCATTGCCATGGCCGGGATGATGTTTGTTAAGGACATCGCCCTTCCGGGACTTATTGTTTCAGGAACCCTGATAGGTGCGGCATCCGGCTTCTTCTGGACCAACCGTTACCTGATGGCGCTTACATCTACTGCCGATGAAAACCGCAACTACTTCTTCGGACTGGAATCCTTTTTCTTTACCGTATCCAACATTGCCGTTCCGCTGGTAATTGGTGCACTGTTGGCATCCATCGACGGCATGCAGTTTATGGGCATTACCTTTGATGTGTACAAGGGTTACCGTATTGTTACCCTGGTCGTTTTCCTGATCACCATTCTGGCAACCTATTCCCTGTCACGGGGCAGGTTCGAAAATCCCGTGCAGAAAGACTTTCTCTACTTCCGTTTCGACCGTTTGTGGAACAAGCAGATCCTATTGGCCGCGCTGAAAGGGCTGGTTCAGGGTTTCCTGGTGACTGCCCCGGCCATGCTGATTATGAAATACGTGGGACAGGAAGGCTCGCTCGGACTGATACAGGGTATCAGCGGCGGACTTACGGCAATCCTGATATACCTGCTGGGCCGTTTCACCAAACCAAAACACAGGATTACAGTTTTTGGTTTTGGCATTACCCTTTTCCTGATCGGAACCATTGTGAACGGAATTGAACTTTCGATGTTCGGAGTGATGGTATTTGTGCTGTGCAAGGTGTTTTTCCAGCCCCTGCACGATCTGGCCTATTACCCGATCATGATGAAGGTGATCGACGTGGTATCGAAAAAGGAAAACAGAAACAATTACGCGTACATTCTGAACCATGAGTTCGGACTTTATGCCGGAAGGGTAATCGGGCTCGGACTGTTTATTTTTCTTGCCTATGCCGTTTCGGAGACCTTCGCGCTGCGTTATGCGCTGATTATTGTTGCGGTGCTCCAGATGCTGAGCATTCCGTTGGCTAAAAACATAATGAAAGAATCTTATGCTGAGAAACATGAAAAATAAAATACTGTTCGTTGCGGCATTGGCAATTGCCGCCGGGTTTAGTTCCTGCACCGGCGATCTGGGAGAGCCTGTTGCACAAACATCCATCCCACGCATTGAGCAGATGCCGGAGCTTCCTTCACCGCTGAAAATTATCGACTGGAAACAGAAAGCCCTGGATTTCGACAGCCTGGTATTTGATTTCAATGCCACTGCACCCTATGCACCCTACATCTGGCTTGACAGTTCCCGGCGCAACATCGACCAGGTTACCTACGGGCTTTATACCGTTATCGGGGATGTGCGTCAGCAACCGGGGAAGAACAACGGGGAATTCCACGAAGCACTCACCTCATTGAATGCATTGGTAAGCGCCGGTTTGCTCGGGATTGACAAAACAAACCAGCACGGTTACAATTTCGTGAAGATGTCGCAGAACTATTTCAACAGCGATAACGGCTGGAACATTGTAATGAACAACACAAATCCGGAAGTTGCCATGCTTGGCGGCGGTTACGGACGCGACTGGTGGTATGATGTTTATCCGAACGTATTGTACTACGGCGTTGCCGCGCTTTATCCCGATGTTGAGAACACTGAATTTATCCAGCGCACGGTTGCTGAGCAGTTTTACAAGGCAGATTCTGTGCTTCAGGGCAATTACGATTATTCTTATTTCGATTACGCTCAGATGAAAGGGATGCGGAATCACATTCCCTGGCAGCAGGATGCGGCCGGAGGTCATGCATATGTTCTTTATTCAGCTTATCAGAAATTTGGTGACGAGCGTTACCTCGAAGGGGCCAAGCGCGCAACAGAAGCGTTGGTTAATCAGAAGGAAAGTCGTTTTTATGAGATTCTGCAACCTTTTGGCGCCTATACAGCTGCAAGGCTGAATGCCGAAAAAGGTACCAACTATGATGTTACCCGCCTTCTGAACCATGCGTTTGACGGCTGCCAGTCGAAGGATGGCCGTTACGGATGGGGTGTGATTGCCGACAAATGGGGCGATTTTGATGTATCGGGGATGCAGGGCAGCATTACCGACGGCGGTGGTTACGGATTCTTTATGAATTCGGTAGCCATGGCCTGGCCGCTGGTGCCTATGGTTAAGTATGAACCTCAGTATGCCAAAGCTATAGGCCGGTACATGCTGAATGTAGTGAATGCCTCGCGGTTATTCTATCCCGATCAGATTGAAGATAAATATCAGTGGCTGCCGGGAAAGAAACACATCACCAATGGAATTATAGGATACGAAGGCGTTCGGAAAACGGATGACCTGAACAATCCCGCCCTGGCAGGTGTAAGTCCGGTTGCTATCGGCGATGGCCCCAAGTGGGTTGAAGGCCAGCCCGAAGAATCCATGTTCAGTCTTTACAGCACATCCATTGCCGGGGTATTCGGTGCGATTGTTAACACCACGGATGTTGAAGGAATACTGATGCTTGACTGCAACGCTACCGATTTTTATGCATCTTATAGTTATCCGGTTTTCCTGATCTACAATCCTTACGGCGAGGCCAGGACCATCAGTTTTAACACGGATGGTTCGTCTGACCTCTTCGACATCGTTTCACACACCTACCTTGCCAGGAAAGTTCAGGGCAAAGGGACAATTGAAATTCCTGCCGGTGAAGCGGTAGTGATGGTACAACTTCCCTCCGGTATCCGTCTGAAGGCTGAAGGCCGGAAAATAAAAGCCGGTGATGCCGTCATTGCCTACCGTTAAACTATCTGATTGTCGCAACGTGTTATTCAAAAAATAAGCACACATGAAAAAACTTATTCTATTGTTAACCATCATCCTGTCGGCGGGCACCATGCTTGCCCAGCAGCTTGTGCAGGGAACCGTTACCGACGCGAAAACCGGGGAAACCCTGATTGGGGTTACGGTACAGATCAAGGGAACTACCACGGGCACCATCACGGATATTGAGGGTAGATACCGGCTGGAATCCGACAGATTGAATGCATCTTCGGTAATTGTGTTTTCCTACATTGGTTACAAAACCGTGGAAGAAACCCTTGGCAGCCGTGCATTGGTCAATATACGCATGCAGGTGGAGCAAACCATGCTCGATGAGGTGGTGGTGATCGGTTATGGTACCGCCAAAAAGCGTAACGTGCTGGGTGCCGTAACCCGCGTTGACAATACCGAGCTTACCCGTATGCCGGTTGCCGGCGTTGACCAGGCGCTTCAGGGGAGGGCTGCCGGGGTTCAGGTAACCCAGAATACCGGAGCACCCGGTGAAGGCGTCGCGGTAAGAATCAGAGGTACGGGCTCCATCAACTCGAGCAATGCGCCCTTGTATATCGTGGATGGCATTGCAACTGCCGATGCGCTGAAAATACTGGCTCCCGGAGATATAGAAAACATTACGGTGCTAAAGGATGCTTCGGCTGCAGCCATCTACGGATCGCGCGCCAACAACGGTGTGGTGCTGATTACCACCAAAAAGGGAAAAGCCGGCAAAACGACCGTAACCTATCGTGGGCAAACAGGGATTCAGCAGGCGGTAAGGCTTACGCCAATGGTCAATACTAAGGATTATGTTACCATCTACAACGAAGCAGCAGTCAACGATAACAAATATCTGCCTGCCGGTTTGCAGCGCAGCCTGATAAGCGCCGAGGATGCTGCCCGCTTTTCTGACATCAACTATGTGGATGAATTGCTTCAGACTGCTCCGGTAAATTCGCACGAGTTTTCGGTATCGGGCGGAAATGAAAAAACGAACTATCTTTTGTCCGCATCGTTTTACGATCAACGGGGAATCATTAAAAATACCGGTTATACCCGCGGTACTGCCCGTCTGGATGTTACCACTGAAGCGAGTCCCTGGCTTACGGTTGGTGTCAGCATGTTGGCCGGGCTTTCGAATAACGATATCATTGGTAGTTCGGGCGACGGTTACGGCGGTAATGGTGGCAGTGTGGTCAGGTATGCCTTTTTCAGGAACCCGGCCATCCCCGTGCAGTTTGAAGACGGCACCTATGTTGACCGGCCTGCAGAGTATTTCGGTGCTCAGGTCTTCGATTCTTACCTTGGTGACGGGTACAATCCCATCGGTATGGCCGTATTTAACGACAATAACCGCAAAGACGACAGCTATCTGGGCAAGGCATTTCTTACGGCTGCCATATCCGATAAGTTAAAATTTACCACCAACGTTGGTATGGATTACCGGAATACCACCAGCCGGAGGTTCAATCCCACCTGGGGAACGCTGAACCGCATCAACGCAAAGAACAGCCTGAGCGTGGGCAATGAGCGTATGGCCAACTGGACGGTGAACAATCTTTTAAACTACGAAACTACGTTTGGTGAAAAGCATAACTTTTCGGCAATGGCCGGTTTTGAAGCCATCCGCAATCAGGGGAAAGGCCTGTATTCAAGCGATATGGATTTCCCTGTACAGCAGGAAGAACTGATCTTTATCGGTAACGGACTGGGTGAAAAAATCACCAGTCAGAGCGAGTACAGCTCTACGCTGGCTTCATTTTTCGGTCGTGTAAATTACGAATACAACGGCCGGTATTACTTCTCGGGGACAATCAGGAGGGATGGATCCTCGAGATTTACCGGCGACAACAAGTGGGGAACGTTTTTCTCGGCTTCCGCCGGATGGATTCTTAAGGAAGAAGATTTCCTGAAGGATGTTGACTGGCTGCAGAACCTCAAACTGCGGGCAGGCTACGGAGCCATCGGAAACCAGGATGTAGGACTGTATGCTTACAGCGACCGGATTTCTCCCTATTTCAACTATCCTTTCGGAGGAGTACCGGCTTCGGGTTATGCCCAAACATCCCTGGGCAACGAGAAGCTAAAGTGGGAAACCAGTTACCAGTACAATGCAGGTATTGATGCGGAGATCTGGAAGGGCGCTTTGGCATTCTCCGTCGATTACTTCTATAAAGTTACCGCCGATATGCTGGTTAAGGCCCCCAACCCGCCTTCAACCGGAAATGCCGATGCAGCATGGATCAACAGCGGATCGGTGCTGAATACCGGTGTGGAGCTGGAAGCCATCTACCGTAAAAACAAAAAGGATTGGGGTTATTCGGTTGGCGGAAACGTCGCTTTCCTGCACAACGAAGTACTTGAACTGGATGCCCCGCTGTTTGGCGGAAGGGTGGAATCGGGAATTTTTGCCACCCGTACCGAGGTGGGTCAGCCCATAGGTGCATTCTACCTGCTCGAAATGGAAGGCATCTTCCAGAATGAAACGGAAGTGCTGCTGTCTGCCCTTCCGGAGGGTGGAAACATCCGTCCGGGTGACGTTAAATTTAAAGATCAGAACGGCGACGGGGTGATTGACAACAACGACCGGGTATTTATGGGCAGCGCCATTCCGAAGTTCACCACGGGCATCAACCTGAACGCTTATTACAAGGCGTTTGATATCAACCTCTTCTTCCAGGGTGCATTCGGACATAAGATCTACATGCAGGTAAACCAGGATATTGAAGGATTTTACCGCGGATTTACCGTAACGCAGCGCTATTTTGACGAGCGCTGGACCGGGGAGGGAACATCCAACACCCAGCCCAGGCCGGCATGGACCGCCAAATCGAACAACGCCAGGCCTTCCAGCCGCTTCCTCGAAGACGGATCCTACATGAGGCTTAAAAACCTGCAGGTGGGATATACCTTCAGCAATAACCTGCTGGACAGGCTGAAAATGGCAAAGGCAAGGGTTTACCTGTCGGGCACCAACCTGCTCACCTTTACGGCTTATCCCGGTCTTGATCCGGAAATGACCGTCAGCGACAATTCAAAGGAAGAAGGCGACAGGGCTAATGGTATCGACTGGGGTACCTATCCTTCGGCAATGACAATCATGTTGGGAATTGATATAACCTTTTAATCCTCAAAGGCCATGGGAAAAAGATATAATACTTCAAAAACTGATAAAGGTAAAATGAGCAATCCGGCCCCTCGCTTTGTACGGATGGTGACAGCATTAATGCTCCTGCTCCCGGTGGCGGCATGTACCGATTTTCTTACGGAAGACCTGAAAGGAGATTTTTCCTCAGAAACCTTTTATCAGAATGACAAGCAGGCCATTCAGGCCATCAACGGGGTATACAATGCCATTGCATTCAACAGCTTCAATAATGCAATGTGGGTATTCGGGGATGTTGCTTCCGATGATGCGGTAAAAGGCGGAAATCCGGGCGACCAGGCTGAAATTACTTACATCGACGAGTTTTATGCCGATGCCAACAACGGAATCATCAACAATTACTGGAAGTTTGCCTATGAGGCCATCGCCCGTGCCAATAACGTGATTGCCAATGTTCCCGGTGTACAGATGGATGAAGCCCTCAAAAACCGTATCATGGGCGAAGCAAAATTCATCCGGGCTTATACGTATTTCAACCTGGTTAATGTATTCGGAAAAGTTCCCCTGAAGCTCTTGCCTCAGCTTACACAGGCAACTATTCATGTTCCCCTGAGTGAGGTTCCGGCCATCTACCAGCAGATAGAAAAAGACCTGAACGAAGCCGCCGGAGTATTGCCGGATTCGTATGGATCAACCGATGCCGGTCGCGTTACCCGTGGAGCGGCCCTTGGTTTGCTGGGTAAAGTCAACCTGTACCAGAACAAGTGGCAGGAAGCTGTTAACTACTTCCACCAGCTTGAAAACCTGGGCATTTACGGGCTGCTTGACAACTATTCAGACAATTTTAAAGTGGCTTATAAAAACAACAAGGAGGCCATCTTTGAAATCCAGCACCTCACAGGTCAGAATCCCTTTATGGGAAACGCCCTTAACCAGTGGTTTGCGCCTGCCGCCGAGGGAGGGTATTATTTCAATGCCCCTACCCAAAGCCTGGTTGATGCTTTTGAAAGAAGCACCACCGGTGCCGCCGATCCCCGCCTTGATGCCAGTATCGGACGCGACGGACAGCCCTGGCTGAACGGAGAGATATTCAGCGCCTCGTGGTCACCAACGGGTTTTTTGACCAAAAAGCACCAGCAGCCCTTGTCGGAGGTTCCCTCCTCGCTGAAGGGCGACGGGAACCTGAACTACACCTACCTGCGCTATGCCGATGTGTTGCTGATGAAAGCCGAGGCATTCAACGAGCTGAATAATGCCGACTCGGCCCGGGCAAACCTGAACAAGGTAAGGCAGCGCGCCCGGAACAGCTATGAAGGGAGTGCACCGGCCGATCTGCTTGCGGATGTAACTATTTCGAACAAGGATCAGCTGCGTACAGCCATTCAGAAGGAACGAAGAACCGAACTGGCACAGGAGTTCCACCGCTATTTCGATCTGATGCGCTGGGGCAGGGCCGTTGCTGAGGCAGCGCTGGGTACCGATTTCAACTTTGAAGCAAAAAGGTATCAGCCGATACCGCAAGCCGAAACCGATGCCAATCAGGCCATCCCGTAAGGGTAATCCCCGGAAAGGCATACACGACTTTTTAATCTTGAATTTCAATTAATTAATCAACCTAATCAATAACCCTAAAACCAAAGTAAAATGAAAAACCTGATGAAACTGCACACCCTGCTGCTTATGCTCTTCGTAAGTACTGCCCTGATCCTCGGATCGTGCAAGGACGACGACGATGACATCGTAGAAGGCGACAAAACAGAACTGAATGCGCTGATTGCTCAGGCTGAAGCCATTGCCGCTGCAGCCACAACAGCCGATTATCCGCAGTCAGCCATTGACGCGTTTAAGGCAACGCTTCAGACAATAAAAGATGCAGCTGCCACTAAACTCACTCAGACGGAAATCAATAACCTGATCGTGAATCTGAATAATGCAATGGGAACCTTTAATTCACAGGCATACGGGTATATTGACGAGTCGTTGTACCTGAATGCCGGCTGGAATTTTGATGAAGGAACCGGTACTACTGCAACGGCATTTTCATCTACTGCACATGTGGCAACCTTTAAGAAGGGATGGACTACTTTATTAGGTGCATCAGCTGAATTGCCTGTATGGGTTGATGGTGTAAAAGGAAAGGCTATTTATCTTGATAATGGAGCTCACCTTGAAGTGCCATATTCACCATTGTTTCTTCCTGCAGACATAACCATTTCAGCATGGATAAAGAATGATGTAAAGGGTTGGGAGAACAATGTTATTGTTTCACAAAACTACTGGTGGGGTTATAAGTTTGCAACCCAATCTGCTGGAAAACCTTTATTCACCGAACGCATTAATGCCACCACTGTTCAGGATTTTGACGCAGCAAGCGGTGAAGTTACTCCACTTGTATGGACACATGTTGTAGTTGCACTCAACAGTACAGCTAAAACACTTTCGTTTTATATTGATGGCGTGAACGTCCAGACTTATACGGAATTAGATGGTGTAGGTCCACTGACTCGAACCCTTTCATTTGTTGATGGTCCAAACACCTACACGGCACAACCATTTTTAATCGGATCATTTGCTAATGATGATGAAATAGCTTTACATCCGGACAATTTTAGCTGGATTAGTAATGATAACGTAGGTTCTTTCAAAGGTGCGATCGATGAATTGAAACTATACAACATAGCACTGACCGATGGTCAGGTTGCGAAACTTTACAATGATGAGAAACCTTAATTGGTTGGTTAATTATCAATGTGTGAAAAACTCAAACTTCCTGCCATTTATGGCAGGAAGTTGAGCCTTATTCTTTTGAGAATATTCAAGTATTGTAACCATTAGTTGAATAATTGGGGAATTTTAGAGGTTTGTGTTTTATTATAATCCACTTAAATTCTCCATTAAAGTGATTATACTTTACCTTATTATAATTATTTTGTCAGAAGAAATTAGGTTCCCCCTAATATAAACTTTATATATATAAAGTCCATTAGATAAATTAATATCTGATATAGTCAGCTGATTATTGCCTGGCAAGAGTAAGAAACTTGCAACCTTTTCTCCAATTAAGCTATAAACGTCAAAAAATCCATTTTCGTTCTCTTTTAAAGAATAATCAACGATCATACTTCCATTGCTTGGATTAGGTGACACAGCAATGTGAGAATTTCCATTAAAAAACTCTGATTCATTGGAATCTAATAAAGTCTCTTCGTAACTTTTTACTTTTGTTATTGCTGTAGGTTTTGAAATCGCAGGAGCACCTGAAAATGCATCACAAAAACTATCAGGATCTTCTACAGTTATTGTTTTAATACTTGACATGCATGTATACGAAATATAATCGTTGACTTCTACATTAAGAGACAAATAATCTTCATTCTCCACAGGCGGATCATCACAGTTTTCAAATTTTCGATAATTCACTGTCCAAGAATTTCTTGTATCCCAAGAGTTATAGTTACTTGTCCAAAAGTCATTTGTTCCAAGAACAGTAAAATTAGTGTTGTCATCTGTCATGACACTAACAATTTTATAATTAGTATTAATTCTTGAAAGGGTTACAGTTTTAATTTTGTAATTCGAAATATGAAAATTACCAACTTTAGAGCAATTATTTGCATCCTTAACTGTAAGAGAGTAATTCCCCGGAATTGCTTCATAAAATCCCGAATTATAATTGGGGTCTGGGGTAATGGTATAAGGTATTACTCCGCCTAATATTTCAATAAAAATCATGCCCTTAGATGCATTACTACATGAATAAAAAACATTTGTATAATCAAATGTAATCTCATTAGGTTGGTTAATAATGGCTTGTTTTACAATACTTAAGCCTCGTGAATCAGTAATAGTGCAATTATACACTCCACTAATCTTATTTATTATCTGATTAGTATTACCACCTCCAGACCACGAGTACGTATATGGTGGAGTACCGCCAGAAGCAGTAACAACCGCAGAACCATTAGAACCACCATAACAAGTAACGTTTTGAATTTGAAGAGTACATCTTAACGTGGAACTTGTTCTGAAATTTCCTATTTCAGAAAAAGGACCAGCTTTAAAACCTGGAAGTAATTTTATAAAGTCAGCCACATAAATGACTTTAACGTCAGAAGAATAGACAGTTGAAAGTCCACCCATATATGTTGTTAATGGATCTGACTGGGAGGCATCCGGTTTCAAATAAACATACTCACCAGTGGTATATGTTCCCCACGGTGGTTGCTGACTTTGTCCTATTGCCATGATCGGCATTAACAAAAATAAATAGTAAATACTTTTCATTTCAAATCATTTAATATTGGTTTCTGAAAATGTGCTGCTAAATTCATCTTTTTCAATAGCCTCTACTTTATTATTCAGTTCTATTATATAAAGAGTAAGCTCTTCGATCTTCTTCAAAAGCAGTACATTAAATTCATTAATATTATAGCCGTTTTCAATCACTTGACTTTCTGTTGGCACTTCAGGTAAATGATTATTAGCACTAATAAATGATTCCAAGGCTTTTAAAGGTAATAAATTGTAATTTGAGGAGAATACATAATCACTCCACACATTTGTTTTTACCTCAATCTCAGTAGCAAATATTTTACCACCGCATCTAATATTGCCAGTAAATTTGGATTCACTAGGACCAATTAAAGTGTACATATTGGGATTGCCTAACGCAGTTAATTTTATTTGTGTTTCAAAAGGGTCAATACCGCCAATTTGCATTGTCGTAAAAAGTGCTCCACTGTACTTTCGATTTTCGATTTTCATAAAAGTAAAATAACCGGGATTGTGGCTGCTCGGATAATTAATATGTAATAAAGCGCTAGGACCATTTTGAGCAGTAAATGTTCCCACACCAACATTTGTTGTAGACGATGTTCCAATGCCAGAGGCTGAAAAGCCACCAGGAACAAATAATTTCTGACCAAATCCACAATTAGCATAAATTAAAACAAAAGCAATTGATACGAAAAGCTGTTTTTTCATGGTGTAAAAATTTTAGTGATTAATTGATAAATAGCACAACATCGTTGACACTTTTTTTCATAGCACAACATCG
>VSSQ01000554.1_pt1 | contig 22398 bp, 18 predicted proteins | sample 4763081 | NCBI WGS metagenome assembly VSSQ01 (sample SAMN12137344, study PRJNA551015) | bioreactor metagenome | isolation source: SDC9 anaerobic chlorinated ethene degrading culture | place: USA: Knoxville, Tennesee | collected 2015-01-01
CCACAGCGGTCTGGTCGGCCATACCCATCTTTGACAGGCGCTGCTCAAAGATCATTTCCACCTCTCGGATGTATTCCGGAATGACACTCTCCATATTGGCCATTCTTGTTACGACCTCAACCTGCACGTCGTTTGGAAGGGCAGAAAGAACGCTTGCGGCTTTTTTAGGCTCGAGATAGGACAGGAGCAGAGCGATAGTCTGCGGGTTTTCATTGATCACAAGATGGACAATCTGCATGGCATCCGCTTTCCGAACAAACTCAAAAGGCCTGACCTGAAGAGTTTCGGTGAGTTTATCGAGGATCAGTCCCGCCTTGGTTTCTCCCAACGCCTTATTCAGGACTCCGCGCGCATAGTCAAGGCCTCCCTCCGAGATAAACTTCTGCGCGAGACACGTTTCATAAAACTCGTCGAGAACCGCGTCTTTTTCTTCTGTGGTCACCTTACTTGTTGTGGTAATCGCAAGTGTAAGAGTGGCGATTTCCTCTTCGGATAGCTGCTTATAAATCTGAGCCGCATGATTTTTTCCTACCGCGATGAGTAAGATTGCAGCTTTTTCTTTTTTAGATAATCTTCCACCAGACAGAAGTGTTCCCATGATCTATTCGTCCTCCACAAGCCAAGTGCGAAGTGTCTGTACCACCGCTTCCGGATATTTGTCCATCAGGTCTTTCACTTTTTCAGTCTCATCCGATTTTTTTGTCATGAGATCCCGCAACAGTCGATCTTGTTCTTCTCTGGATTCTTCTCCATAAATTTCCTCCCCCGTATGAGTCAGTTCGTCTGATTCTGCCGCTACCGGCGGCTTTGCAAACAATTTCTTATTCAAAATGAATTTTGTTACGATAAATAGGGCCAGAAGCATTGCGGCTGCAATAATAATCGTCTTAATTAAGCTCATTTGGCCGAGTTTGATTATCGTCTGCTGATTTTGCTGGAAATAGCTGTCCAAACCCGTTCCTTTAGCGTTTTGGACGAATGGCATAAGTTCCACGGAGATATATTTGGGATCCGCGCCGATGGAATTTGCAACAAGATTTTTGATCGTATCCACCTGATCGCTGATTCCGTCGACATTGCTGTTAATGAGCACGGCTACGGAAAGATCCTGCACGGAGCCCTTTGCCTTTTCAATCTGCGTCTGAATCTGATTCAGTTCGTAATTGTAAGTTTTATCAGAACTCTGGCTGTTCTGGTTGCCTTGGGAACCGGATACATACCCGGGGGAACTGACACCGTTGCTGGCCGTCCCCGGCTCGCCGGCAGCGCCGTTTGAAGCGCCGTTCAGAGAATCGTTCTTTTCCTGGCTGCTGATCAGCAGTCCTTGCGAATCCCCCTCTACCGGCGGTGAAAACTCCACTGAATTAACTGTCTGTTTATCAAAATCCAGACTTAAATTCACCGATACGGCGACATTTCCCTCTCCGATCGCCGGTTCAAGCACGCATAGCGCCTGCTTCATCAGGACTTCCTTCATCTTCTCTGTCAGCTGCTGCTGCGCGTCGGAATATTCTGAGGAATCTCCTCCGCTGTCATCTGTGATGTTGTAATAGTTCATATCACTGTCCACAATACTGATATTTTCTATTTTTAGTTTTGGAACACACTTCAGCACAAATGCCCCTATGGTCTTTGCTTCGGAATTCGAGAGTGTTTGTCCGTCTTTCAGGTTGAGAAGCACAGCCACGCTTGCATCCGTACTGTTATCGGTAATCACAAAAGAGGAAGTCGAAGCCAGGTTTACAATTACGATGCAGTCTTTAACCTTAGCCATTTGGCAGATGGTTGTTCGCATATTTTCCTGGAGCTGGTATTGCAGATAGGTTTGCCGTTCCAAATCTGTCGAACCGACACTTGACGAATCAGAAAAGAGATTATAATTAAGGCCTGTATTGGGGTACCCTTGGGCAGCCAGTTCAATACGAATCTCATCCGCCTGGTCATCAGGCACTAAAATCGTATTGGTACCTTTGGCTTTCGCATCCACGTTCATGTCCTTCAAAAGATTTATGATTGTTCCCGCTTCCTGTGCACTCAGGTCGGAATACAGCACGGTATATTTTGTTCGGTTCAGTAAAACAGCGCCGATAATGCCGGCAGCAATTACAACAACGATCATCGCCGCGGTAATAATCAATTTTTTCTTTTCAAATTTTTTTAAGAATTCACCGGCCTTTTTTAACTTTGATTTAATAAATTCCATCAATGATTTGTCTCCTCCTATCCAGAAAAATCATATACAGCTAAAAAAGGTGCAAAAAGAATACCAAAAACAAAAGTTTTTGACATTATTCGACATATTACGACAAATATTTGAAAAAAAATAAAACATCTCCAGTAACTTTGAGATGTTTTATCTCGGCGGTAACTGGCTGTCATATCGCATAAGCGACTAAGACCCTATAGCTTTGCGAGACTGCTTTTCAGCAGCTTTGCTTTTTCGTCCAATATTTGTCTTTAATTTATTTGTACTATACTTCTTATTAAAATGCAACAGTATTTTTAAAAAAAATAAATTTTTTCAAAGTCCTAAGCTCTTTTTCCGCAGGAAGAGCTCTGTCAACATGCACAAATTGTGTATTTTTTCTTATATATATTGACAAAATGACGAATTATATTTCTATTCACCAAAACAAACGGTAAACTGGGATATTGAATTATGAATTTCCCCTAAGCTGAATTCAGTAAGATATATTAAAAATTAAGCGGATTATGTCTAAACCCTCCCGATAAAGTGACGATATAGAATAACAGGAAAAGATTTATACGTGCACGTGTAGATTCAATCCCAAAATGGGCGGCATGGACGCCGCCTAGGAAAAATCAAGGAGGAAAAAATTATGCGTATCAACACTAACCTGACCGCAATGAACACCTATACCCAATACACCAAGAACAACAACAAGATTGCCAGCGCCGTTGAAAAACTTTCTTCCGGCTACGCAATCAACTCCGCGGCCGACAATGCCGCAGGGCTCGCCATTTCGGAAAAGATGAGAGCCCAGATCCACGGTCTTGAAAAGGCCTCCACAAACTCCCAGGATGCCATCTCCCTGGTGCAGACCGCCGAGGGTTCCCTCTCCGAGTCCACCGAAATTCTCCAGCGGATGCGTGAAATCGCCGTACAGTCCTCCTCCGACACCAACGAAAATGAAATCGACCGCACCGCCCTGCAGGATGAATTCTCCCAGCTCCAGTCCGAGCTAAACGACATTGCCTCCAACACCACCTTCAACAAGAAGAACCTGTTGGACGGCTCCCTGGCCTCCTCAACGAAAAACCTTACCAATACCAACCTTAAGAACAGCGGCATGACCGTGGACCTGGGCAACGTCGCCACCGGCACCTATAACTTCAGCGTCTCCACCAAGCTGGAAAGCGCGGCGGTGGATGGCAAAAAGCCCACCTCTTATGAGCTGGTCACCGACGGCGCCGACAGCTATTTTGACAACTCCTCCGTCACCAACAGCGTCAGCCTGGGTTCCAATGTTGAGGAATCCGATCTTCTCAACGGCAACTACACTCTGTCCGCCACCTATGGAGACGACGGCTGCATCACCGTGACAGCCACCGGCGACAACGGCCAGACCTTTGACGCCACCATCAACCAGTCCACTCTGGAAAGCCTCTCCTCTGCTTCTGGTTCCAGCCTCAAAGTGGACATGACCTTCAACGCAGCGGCGGACGATGCCTTCAAGGTCACCGTGGGTCTGTCGGGCAACATCGCCCCCACCGAAAGCAACTACAATACACTGGCTGAAAGCCTCTCCAAGCTCACTGTCTCCGTCAGCGGCGGCGTGACCGCGAAGGAGGCTGAGTATGGCGTATACGCCAATCTCACCGGTGCCGAGAGTATCAAACTTGAGGCTGGCATGGACAGCGTCTCCTTCTCCAACGGCGTCAAAGTCAACTTCGATAAACTCACCGCTTCCTCCGTAGATACGGAGAACAAAGCATCTGTCACCAATGCTACGGCGATTGCAGCCCCGTCGGCAGCCGCCACATTGGCCGCATTTGGCGGAGCAGGTGCAACCACTCTCGGTGGTGTGACTGTAAGCGCCGGATCTTTGAGTAATTTTGGAGGATCCAGTGTCATTGCCGACGGTGCCTACTCCATCACAAGCGATACAAGCGGAGTGCTTACCCTAAAAGATGCGGACGGGAAGACTTATACGGCGGCCGCAAAAAGTACCACTGCTGCCTCGACTGCTCAGAGCGTCACTTACACGTTCGTCAGTGACACCGATCCCTCTAAGACATTCAACGCCGATCTTGCTCTCACCCTGTCGGCCAATACCGGTACAGCAGCTGCTATTAATTTCTCCGGTACCATGAGAGGCATCAACGGGGTTTCTCTTACCGGCGAATCCGCCGGTACAGCCTCGATGAGCAACTTCTCCTTTACCGATGACTCAACAGTTACTAACGGTGCCCTCGCCATAAAATCCTCGACCGCTGCCGGCGTTACCACCTTTACCGCTACTGACACTGCAGGCAACGAGTATACCGCCACAATTGATGCCGCCAGCTTATTATCCTCCGACGCCTTTGGAACCACTTCCAACACTCTCACATTTGAAGGTTCCTCCGGTACTGTCGGCTTTACCGCCACTCTGGATACCGTAAACGGCGATGCCGCAAGCGGTGCCACAGCCACAGCGTTCACCGACGGAGCACAGCTCACAGCCACCATTGACGATGCTGGCCACAAATATGCCTCAACCTTTGGGACCGTCGTCAGCGGCGATCTTTCCGTTACCACCGCTTCCAGCTTCTCCGTGGAGTCCACCGCCAACAAAGGCCTCACTTTCCAGGTGGGTGCCAACGAGGGCGACGATATGACCATCTACATCGATAAGATGGACGCCAACTACCTGGGTGTTGCCTCCGCCAGCGTGGCTACCCAGAGCGCGGCATCCTCCGCCATCGCCGACGTGGACAACGCCATCAACCAGGTCTCCTCTCAGCGCGCTTACCTCGGCGCCATACAGAACCGCCTGGATCACAAGATCGCCAACCTCAACACCTCCACCGAGAACCTGACCAGCGCCGAAAGCCAGATCCGCGACGTGGATATGGCCAAGGAAATGACCAATTTCACCAACGCCAACATCCTGCAGCAGGCAGCGACGGCCATGCTGGCCCAGGCCAACTCCCTGCCTCAGAACGTTCTCTCGCTCCTCAAGTAAAACTCTCCCCTCTCTTTTTATCCGTGTTTATTCCCCAACTCTACCCCTCAGCAGCGAAGCGGTCCGGATTTTCGGACCGCTTCGTTCTCTGTTCTCTTGGGAAAAATCCCTTTTTGCAGAAAGGCAGGGTCTTTCGTCTAAACGTCCTTTTCCAGTGGAAAAGGTTTTGCGCCGGACACGGCGAATCTGTTGGTCTGGTCCGCGCGAAACGTGAAATACCAAGGCTTCCGGGAATTCACTTCTCGGAAGCCTTACTTTGCGAGCCCCGCAGGGCGAGAACGCTATTTTGTCGAAGAAACCCCCGCCAGGGGCGGCTCTTCGACAGCCTGAGGAAGCCGCAGGGTTATCCCCTGCGGCTTCCTGCTATATCTACATTCGGCCGTCAACGCCGGATGTTTAACAGGATTTCTTCACTCGGCGCCGATCCCAAAAACGGAATCAACATCCAAAATCTGTTTGATCTTCCCGTCTATACAGGCAATCTTGGATGTATAGCTTTTTCGCTCCAAATCAGTGTTTATTGCCGGCATTTCGGACAAATTTTCTTCAAGAATGCGGATTACATCCTTGACCATGTCGACGATCACACCGATCAGCTCCGAATCCAGCTTGGTTATTATGATGCAGGTGCGTTCATTATACTCAGCCGCTTCAAACCCAAGTTTGAGACGCATATCGATGACCGGAACGATAGTCCCTCGGATGTTGATGATTCCTTTGCAGAACGGCAGTGCGTTCGGAACCGGTGAAATCGGCTGCATTTTTATAATCTCCTGTACAAGTCCTATCTCAATTCCGAAGTCAATGGAGTCGACCGTAAAAATCAGATATTCCTGGATATCGTCCGTTGAGGTTGCGTTTTCCAGCACTTCATCCATCTGAAAATTCCCCTTCCGTAACATTTCCATGATATTCCCAACTGTGTTTAAAGCCCGTTCACATCCAATATCAGGTTGATGGAGCCATCTCCCATGATGGCACAGCCTCCGATTCCGTCAAGCCCGGAAGAGCAATGCTGCAGATAGCCCGGAAGGGTTTTCACCACTACCTGATATTCTCCGTCGAGGTTGTCGAAGAATATGCAGAAGCTTTTCTGCTCTGAGGCAATATGCATGATCATTCCATCGCTCAGTTCCGTTTTGCCGTTTTCAATTCCGAAAAACCTGCTCAGGCGAATGAGGGAATAACATTTGCCCTGTATCATAATCATCTCGTTCTCAGAGGAATCGGCAAAGATGTCATTCAGCTTCGGCTGCACCACCGAGAGTACGGAAACGGTAGGCACAATAAAATTGATATTTCCAACGCAGAATTTCATTCCGTTCACGATGGTGAGCGTAAGCGGAATGCGGATGATATGGGTCGTCCCTTTTTCAAATTCGCTTTCAAGGGTTATGGAGCCGCCTATCTGGCTGATATTTTTGCGGACGACATCCATTCCCACACCGCGCCCGGAGTATTCCGTGACCGCTTCCTTTGTGGAAAATCCCGGCAGAAAAATAAAATTAAAAACATCTTTATCCGGCATATCAGGATCTATTCTGCTGATAAGCCCTTTTTCAAGCGCTTTCTTCAGTATGGTATCTCTTTGAAGGCCCTTGCCGTCGTCCGAGGCGGTAACGATAACGTCGCTGCCTGTGGTCCGTGCTTCCAGCATTATTTTCCCGCGCGCAGGCTTGCCGAACGCTTTACGCGTCTCCGCGTCCTCGATTCCGTGATCGATGGAATTTCTGATAATATGTAACAGCGGATCGGACAAATAATCAATTACGTTTTTATCGACTTCGGTCTCTTCGCCGACCAAGTCAAGTTCGATATCCTTGCCGAACTTCTTGCTCATATCCCGGACCAGACGGCGCATTTTCTGAAACAGCGTGGACACCGGTATCATCCGGATGCTCATCACGATATCCTGAAGCTCGTTGATCAGAGAATGCAGCTGCTGCGCCGCGGCGTCAAAGCTGTCATGCTGCTTCCCACCGAAATCGGCGCTATTAATCACCATGGATTGCGCGGTTACGATCTCTCCGACGATATTGAGAAGATTATCCAGCTTGTTGACATTGACGCTGATAAAATTCTGCTTTGCGATGGACTCCACAGGCGCGTTTTCCGCGGGATGGACCTCAGGCCCTTTTCCCTTCCCCAGATTCACATCAGGAGTTTGGACGGCAGATTCCTTGGGGTCCTGAGGGGTTTCCTCCTCTTCGTTCTCCACAGCAAGGACGCTGTAGTTCTTGATAAAAAGAGTCGAGTCCAGAATTTCCTTGATCCTGTCCGGGTTTTCGTTGGTCCGGAAGAACAGGCACAATCCATTTTTTTTGATTTCCTCATCCGAGGAACTCTGCGCAAGATCTTTCGGTACGGTCACAATGGAGTTGGATACCCCTTTGAGGCTCTGGACGACTCCAAAGGCACGGACGCTTTCCATCTGGCAATTTTCTTCAAAAAACAGTTTCAGTTTATAACATGGTTCTTCCGTTACCTGAGAAAACGTTTCCTCAGCTTCCGTTTCGTTCTTTTCATCCGCGGTCTCCTGAGATACCGGCTGTTCCGGCAGGCCGGAACCGGCAGGCTCACCCTTAAGCTTATTAAGAAAACTTTTCAGCCGGCCGATCAGCTCCGCAGGCTCCCCATCCATCGGCGCTTTATCAAGAAGTTTTCCGAGCTCACTGTTGAAAAATGAGATCGCGCTGAAAACCAAATCAAAAATCGGAGGCCATTCTTCAGCGGGTGCGCCGTTATCGCGGATCTGAGAAAACACGTCCTCCAGGGTATGCGACAGCTTCGCCATGTTTTCAAATTCCATCATGGCCGAAGCGCCCTTTATCGTATGCATGATCCGGAAAACCTCGTTGATCTGATCCTGGTTCAGCCTCTTTTCGCTTTCGCCTACAAACAGTGTATTTTCCAGGGACTCAAGCATCTGCTGAGTTTCATAAATATAAACATCCAGCATCGTCTCGTCAACGTTCATTTTCATTCCCCTATCCGAATATCCAGATTGGTTTGGACTTGTTCTTAATCCTATGCAAGCTTATCTATTGCGGATAAAATTCCTTCCTCCTTAAACGGTTTGACGATGAATCCTTTCGCACCGCTCATAATGGCCTCCCTCACCATCGCCTCCTGGCCCATGGCGGAGACCATTATGATTTTCGCCGTAGGATTCACACGCAGAATCTCCTTCAATGCGGCAAGCCCGTCCATCTCTGGCATGGTAATATCCATGGTAATGATATCCGGGATAAGTGTTCTATACCGTTCCACAGCTACCTTCCCGTTTTCCGCTTCCCCTACCACTTCATGTGAACTCTTCTTTAGCATGTTCTTAATTGTAATCCTCATAAACGCCGCGTCGTCAACAATCATGATCTTTGCCATCTGTATAACCTCCAATGAATCATAGTGCGATGATGCACCGCTAAATCACTTTTTCTCCCTTATCGATCATTCTGATGGTAAACTCACCGGTCTCTACGCAAAATGTCACGGTGCGCCCCTTCGTACCCCCGGTGTCCTGTGCAACAAGGTCGATTCCAAGTCTTTTCAGAGTGTCCCTGCAGCTCTGCACGTTCCGCCTTCCGATGGCAATCACATCATTTTGCGGCGCTCCCTTGATTGAGAACATCGTGGCTCCGCCCGCCATCTTTGCTTTCAGGCGTTGCCTCGCGGCGCCTGACTTAATTACAGCATCCACCAAATCAGCAATCCCAGTGTCTGCAAACTTCGTTCTTATTTTGCCTGCGCTTGTAAATTCATACATTGCCGGCAGCAAAACATGCAGCAGTCCTCCGACCCGAGCGACGGGGTCATAGACGGCAACGCCCACACAGGAGCCAAGTCCAAGACAATAAAGCTGATCGGGAGAATGCGCGACTTTCATCATGGCAATATCAACAGAATACTTCATTATGTAATTCCCAGCACCTTTAAGATCGTACAGCATGAGCCTTCATCCGGGATTAAAAAGAGGCTGCCGATAATTCGCTCTTTTTCGTTATACAGCTCTGATTCAAACATCACGGCAAAGTCACCGGTTTTTCCTGTCTCCGTGACTGCAATGCTGATGACCGCTCCCACCATATCCAGGCAGAGGTACGGGATAGACTGAATCATTTTCAGATTCGTAAATTCCGCAATTGCCGTCAGATAAGACCCACCCATGATGTTAACCGTTTCGGACAAAACAGACTTGTCCATGGCGGAGATTCTGTGGAGACTTATATTTCCCGTCTTCCGCCTCGGTTTTCCTTTTACCAGGGAAATAATCTTTTCGGCCTGATCGAAGTCGAGGAACATCAGCAGGTAACCGGAAAAATCACCTGATATTTGCAGCGCCCCCGCTACGACGACTTTTTCCGCGCCGCCAAGTATGTGGGGCATTTCAGACAGAGGAACAAGCTTGACGCTTGGAACAGTTTGCACAATAGGTTTACCCAGCATTGCGGCCAATGCAGAGGCCGCATGACCGGCGCCGATATTCGCGATTTCTCTCAGTACGTCCTTTTGGATTTCATTCATTTCATCGGAGTAATTATTCAATTAGACACCTCGTTTCCTGTTCTCAGCGAGAATAAGCGTAAGAATCTCATGCTACCTTTTTCGGCATTTTTTCTTACAACTTTACAGCTATATCAAATTTAAAATCGCATGGCCACAATATTTTGAAAAAAAGGATACAGAATATTTTAATTTTTTCTCCCTTTTCTATTAATTAATTAGAATTTGTAACGATAAACCTTATAATAAAAGGATAATAAAACCGGTGAAAATATTGTTATATAAGTTTTTTCTTATGCGAGCGGCTGAAGACAAGGAGGTCTGATAAGATGTCAAGCATTAGTTCGACTTCAGGTACAAATTCAACATACAGCAGCAATTCCCGTATTACAGGTCTATATTCCAACTTTGATACTGATTCTTTAGTCAAAAGCATGTGTTCTGCCCAGCAATCAAAGATTGACAAGCAGGAGCGAAAAAAAACCACCTTTGAGTGGTATGACGAAGCGGTAACGGATGTTGCGGATGCTGTAAAGGAATTTTCAAATACATACTGCAGCGCATTGGGTACTTCCAGTATGCTGAAATCTTCAACTTATTCCACTAACAGCGTCAACTCAGACAGCGACAGCAGAGCCGTGACCATTACGGCCTCAAGCACGGCAGAAGCCGGCAATATCTCTGTTAAAGTCGATCAGCTTGCGGTTCAGGCGAACGTATCAAGCTCCGGAAAGGTTTCAGCGGACGGGAAAGGAATTTCCTCCAGTAATACCACCACGCTCGCTAATCTTTCGTTTGCCAATAAGCTTACTTTCGACAGCGACGGAGAGGTTTCTTTTTCAATTAACGGCAAATCCTTTACCTTCACCAAGGATACCACACTGCAATCCATGATCAATACCATCAATAATGATAAAGATGCAAATGTTACCATGAAATACAGCCGTCTTACCGATACTTTCACCATAACGGCGGATTCCGGCGGAGAAAACAGCAAGGTCTCCATATTAAATTCTATCGGAAATGCCTTCGGTACGGGAGGCGCCTTCCAGATTGCAAACGGAACGACCCAAAATGGTCAGAATTCCATTGCCGTGATCAATGGGACGACCGTGGAAAAAGACAGCAATACGTACACCGCGGATGGAATTACATATACTCTGAACGCGGTTACCGCAAGTTCAGACAACTCCATGATTGTCAAGCAGCTTGCAACAGGCGCAAGCGTTACAAGCTCTAGCAGTGTCTCCGCTGACGGAACGGAAATATCATCCGATAATACGGCCACCCTTGAAAGCCTCTCTTTAAAAAACGCGCTAACTTTTGACAGCAGCAATAATATTTCATTTTCCATTAACGGCAAAACCTTTACGTTTTCAAAAACCACCACCCTGCAGGATATGCTGGATACGATTAACGATGACTCTGACGCAAGTGTCACAATGAAGTACAGCCGCCTGAAAGACGCCTTTACCATTACCTCGGATTCCACTGGTGAGGACAGCAGCGTCACCATTGTCAATAAAAGCGGCAATGCGTTCGGAACGGACAGCGCCTTTCAGATCAGCTCTGGGGTTACGAAAAACGGAAAGAATTCAATTGCGGTCATTGAAGGAGTAACCGTGGATTGCAGCACCAATAGTTACACGATCGACGGGATCGATTATAATCTTACCGAAGTGACGAATCAGTCGGATGAATACGTGAACTTTACCATATCGCGAGATTATAGTTCCACCGTTGAAGCGGTCAGTAAATTTGTTGATTCACTCAACACGCTGCTCACTAAAATGAATACTTACGTCACCGCAAAGGATTACTCCAGCGACTACGAGCCTCTTACGGATGATCAGAAAGAGGAGATGACGGATAGTCAGATTGAAAAGTGGGAAACAAAGGCCAAGAATGGTATCCTTCGATATAATTCCAATCTTGAGGATCTGGTTACCAGTATAAAAAGCGCTTTCTTTTCCGGCTCCGGCGGAACTGGAAAGACCTCCGCGTCTGTCGGTATTTCATCCGGCAGTTATTATGACTCCGACAAGGGTCTGTTTGTCTTGGATGAAAACGCTCTGTCTTCCGCGCTGGAATCAAATCCGGAAGAGGTCATCTCCATATTCACAGGCGGTAATTCTACTGCAGCCAGTTCCGATCAGGGGATTGTGTATAAACTGAAAAACGCTCTCTCAGCTTATCAGTCTACCGCATCCGATTCGATAGACAGCACAGAAGATAAAATCGACGATATTGATGATGAAATAGACGATTTGCAGGATAAGCTGGAGACAATGGCGGATAAATACTATAAAAAGTTTTCAGCTATGGAAACTGCGCTTTCCAAGCTCAATTCCCAATCTTCTTATATCAGCCAATTGTTTGCCTGATACCACGATTATTTTGTGAGGTAGAATAATGGGTTATACAAATAACAATTCAAAGCAGGAATACTTAAAGCAAAGCGTTATGACGGCAAGTCCCTCTGAACTTGTTGTTATGCTCTTCGATTCCTGTATTAAAAATCTGAAGCAGGCGGAAATCTGTCTGAATGAGCGGAGAGATTTTGACGGAGCCAATCTTCATTTTCAAAAATCACAAAAAATTATTTTAGAACTTATTAGTTGTCTTGATACAAGTTACGAAATTTCCGCACAGCTTTTTCTGGTTTATCAATATTTGCTTTGTACTATTCGCGACATGAATGCAAAGAAGAATTTAAGCCTGCTTACAGACGTATTGGACATTTTAAATTCTCTGCGAGACACTTGGAAAAAAGTTTCCACACTTCGTGATATCACTTCATCAGAGGTGGGCTGATATGAACAGCAACGAGCGATCCCAGGCACAGCTTCTTTCATATATGAACGAAGTGCTGAATGTTTGCGTGATGCTCAAAGAATATACGCAGTACAATCAGAATATTTTTATTGGCAATGATGATAAGGAAATTCTAAAGGTAATTAATAAGCGTGAGTCATACATTGATAAACTTGTTAGCCTCGAATATAAAATTGATACGATTTTCGAAGAAGTTGATGAGTATGAATATGGTGACGTTCTGCCCCATGATTCGGAATTGATTTTCAGCAATATAAGAAATATTTTAAAAACCGTAATGGACCTGGACATGAAAGCAATGGAAAACATTGGATTCAAAATGCAGAAATATAAAGATGAAACACTTAAAGCAAGAAACAAAAAACATTTATCGGCATATGTAAAAACAAATTTAGTGTCTCATTCTGTCAGCAACTATGATTTTAAAAAATGAAAGATTTCATTTTAAGCCTCGATTTTCGCATATGTATAAACAATTTTCGCTTTTATGAGAGGTTTTTATGATCGTCAACAGGATAAAAAGAATAGCTGTCCCACCGATTGGAATATCTGCAGCCAAAAGCGCAGGTGGAGAGTTTTCCGGCTTTCAACAGCAGTTCGGAAAACAAATGAAAGAGGATTATAAAAACCGCATAAACGCTTTATTTGACGAGATCGTTGAAGAATCTCCTGATATTCTCGATCATATTGATATGCCAAAGTTCGAAAAATACCGCCGACTTATTCGTGAGCTTCTGAGTGAGGTGTTGAATAACTCTTATGATTTAAATTTGGAGTGCATTTGTGACCCCTCTGGCAAGCAAAGAATCTACGCGTTAGTTAATATTATTGATCAGAAGATGGACGATATTGCAAAAGACATATTGAGCAGAAGTGCAATATGGCTGCGTTATATCAGCCATATTGATGAGATACGCGGGCTGATTATGGACTTGTTTTTATGATTCAAAAAAATCAACATATTATTGTACGTTATGGCATTTTTATACATATTTTTTTAATTTTAATCCAAAAGGAACATTTAAAAAATAAGGCGAAGAGAATGATGTCTCTCCGTCTTATTTTTTAAAAATTATTATGAATTATTTACTCATGATACAGTAAAATATGACGAAATAATGAATATAACAAGTTTACTTAAAAGTCTTCTAATTCGGATTAATTATAAGCAAAGGAGTTGATATAATATATATCATTTTCGGCAGCATTTGAATAAGTAAGGTTCTGGAGGGAGGGTTATCAATTTTGGCCGAGTTTTTGGAAGAAGAAATGGAAGAGGATACCCAAAAAGGAAGATTTCTCATTTTTTTAATTGGCAAAGATACTTATGGTATTGAGATTATTTATGTAACTGAAATTATCGGAATCCAGGCAATCACTGAAATGCCCGAAATGCCTGATTACCTTAAGGGAATTATTAATCTCCGCGGAAAGATAATCCCTGTGATGGATGTACGGCTCAGATTCGGAAAGCAGCCCCGGGAGTATGACGACAGGACTTGCGTTATCGTAATTGATCTTTCCGGTATATCCATCGGTCTCATTGTAGACAGCGTATCCGAAGTACTCAGCATTTCAGAGGAGGACATTGCCGAACTGCCGAACATCGGCGCCGGTCAAAACAGCGGATACGTGAAAAACATCGGTAAAGTGGGAAGCAATGTGATACTGTTGATTGACTGTGACAAGCTGCTTTCCGCAAGTGTTCTTGAGCAATTTGATCCGGAAACGCTGAAAGGTCTTATCTGAAAACACAATAATTGAATAAGGTTGAGGAGAAAGAAAGATGAAATGGTTTGAAAATATAAAAATATCCAAAAAATTGACTATCGCTTTTTTAGCCTTGGCAATACTGGCAGCTGTGATAGGTGGAGTGGGGATTTATAATATTTTCGGTATTAATAAAGCGGATACGGCCCTCTACGAAGAAGATACATTAAGTCTTCAATACGCCGGCAGTGCGGGCGTCATGTATCAGCAGATCAGGTATGATTGCCTGAGCCTCGTAAATACCGATGTAACCGATACGGCAACGATCAATAAAACGGCAGATGAAATAAATACTTACTTTACAAAACTCGGCGATCAATTAAAACTGTTGGATAAAACCGTGGCCGATACCGACACCAGCGCACTTCTGTCAAAGATTCAAGAGGAATATTCGCAGTATGAGCCGTATATGAGCAAGGTAATACAAGACAAGCAAAACGGTTTGGACATAACAGTTGACAGTGCCATGGTGTCATTGGGTTCGTCCCTTCGGGAAGACTTTTTAACGCTCTTTTCCGATCTCTCAACGCTTGCTGAACAAAAATCCGCGTCAAATGACGCCGTAGCGCAAAGATCTGTCATTATTATGGGAGTCGTCTTGGCTGGAGTTCTTGTCGTTGCTCTGATTCTTGGAACTTATACTGCAAGCATTATAGGGAAACCGCTGGTTGTGCTCACAAGAGTCGCCAATATGCTGGCAGTCGGCGATATCAATACAGACTCCATTCTGACCCAGAAGGACCTTCAGATGAAGTATAGAAAAGATGAGGTCGGCAGCCTGTTTGAAGCGTTCCACCGCCTCATCGCAGGTACGAAGGACCAGGCTCATGCGGCACAGCAGGTGGCTGACGGAGACCTGACCACTGAGGTACAGATTCGGTCGGACAACGATTTTCTGGGCAGAGAGCTCTCCAACTTAGTCAAGAACCTGCATGGAATAGTGAATTCAATCGTGAGCGCCGCTGAACAGGTCGCCTCCGGATCCAACATGGTGTCCGACTCCAGCATGGCACTTTCCCAGGGCGCCACCGAGCAGGCAAGCTCCGTGGAAGAGCTTACCGCTTCGATTGAGGAAATTTCCTCTCAGACAACCCTGAACGCGCAGAATGCGGAAAAAGCCAATGAGCTTGCCAGGAACGCAAAGGCTAACGCCGACAACGGTAATACCCAGATGAAGGAAATGCTCAAGGCCATGGACGAGATCAACGTTTCCTCCAGCAACATTAACAAGATCATCAAGGTCATAGACGACATCGCCTTTCAAACGAATATTCTCGCCCTCAACGCCGCCGTGGAGGCTGCCAGAGCAGGCCAGCACGGCAAGGGCTTCGCGGTGGTCGCGGAAGAAGTCAGAACGCTTGCCGCACGTTCTGCGAGCGCGGCCAAGGAAACGACAGATATGATCGAGGGTTCCATCAAAAAGGTGGAAGCCGGTACCAAGATTGCCAACGAAACCGCGAAAGCGCTCAGTCAGATTGTGGACGAAGTGGAAAAGGCAGCGAATCTTGTAAGCTCCATCGCCGTGGCTTCCAAGGAACAGGCCGTCGGTATCGAGCAGGTGAACCAGGGAATCATGCAGGTATCGCAGGTCGTTCAGACAAACGCTGCCACCAGCGAGGAAAGCGCTGCGGCCAGTGAGGAACTATCCAGTCAAGCCGCTCAGCTTAAGGAGATTGTCAGCAGCTTTAAGATCAATAAGACGGAAAACGCACCAAAAGAGATTCAAGCTGCCGTGACTAAGGCTCATACCAAACCCGAAGTGAAAAAAACAACTATGGCCGCTGTTGGCAACGGTGCCGCGAAATCAAAAATCGCGCTTTCCGACAGTGAATTTGGAAAATATTAAATAATAAGCAGAAACAGCCGATAATCATTAGGAGAGGGCCTCGATGTCCTCTCCTAATCTGCTAAAGTAGGTGAGAGTTCTGATTACCATTACCAAAGAGGAATTCAGGAAGCTGGCTGACTATATCAAATGCAACTACGGGATCCAGCTTAAAGAGGAAAAGCAGGCGCTGGTGACAGGCCGTCTTCAAAACGTACTTACCGAAAAAAACTTCAATGACTTTTCCGAGTATTACAATTACGTCATACAGGATAAGACCGGCGAAGCGGCAGTCACGCTCATGAACAAAATTACCACCAATCATACTTTTTTTATGCGGGAGCCGGAGCATTTCTATTATTTTCGGGATACCGTCCTTCCCAACTTAAAAGATACCGTCAGGAGTAGGGATCTACGGATCTGGAGCGCCGGCTGTTCCAGTGGTGAGGAACCGTATACTCTCGCAATGCTGATTGATGAATTTTTCGGTAAGGAAAAAAAGTGGTGGGACGCGAAAGTGCTCGCAACCGACATTTCCAATAAAGCACTGGAAAAAGCGCGGAAAGGAGAATATGACAATTCAGACATTTCCCCACTCCCCCCGACCTGGAAGCTTAATTACTTCAAAAAACTGGATGCGGAAACCAGCGCCGTAACCGATCATATCAGAAACGAGGTCATCTACAGAAGATTTAATTTGATGAATCAGGTGTTTGCATTCAAGAAAAAATTTCATGTGATTTTCTGCAGGAATGTGATGATCTATTTTAATGACGAAACCAAATGGGAGCTGGTCAATAAATTTTATGATCTTACCGAAAGCGGCGGTTATCTGTTTATCGGACACTCGGAGTCTCTGAACCGGGAAATGACGAATTACAAATACGTAATGCCTGCGATCTATAGAAAGGAATAAGGGCGACACTATGCAGACAAAAAATAACATAAGACTACTGATTGTGGATGACAGCGCCTTATTCCGCGCAGTGCTGTCAAGAGGGGTTTCCGCCGATCCGGATATTGAAGTAGTTGCTGCCGCCACGGACCCCTTTGACGCAAGAGATAAGATTTTGGAATTTGAGCCGGACGTTATGATTTGCGACGTGGTTATGCCCAAAATGGATGGTATCGAATTCATCCGCCGGCTCATGCCCCAATATCCGTTGCGTGTCGTTGTGGTCAGTTCGGTGAGTGAAGCGGTTTTGGACGCCATGAACGCCGGTGCCGTAGACTTTGTGGCCAAACCCGATATCAGTACGGGCAGAACTCCGGCTATATTTATCAGCGAACTCATAGAAAAAATCAAAATAGCGGCAAAGGCAAACATATCCTGCGGAAACAACGCAGCTAATATCGTACGAAAAACTCTTTCCTCACCACCCGCCCCACGCAGAAAACTGATTGCCATCGGTGCTTCCACGGGGGGAACGGAAGCCATTTTCAATGTTCTCCGGTGTCTGCCCCCCAGCACGCCCGGAATCGTGATTGTCCAGCATATTCCGCCCGTCTTCTCCCGGATGTTTGCCGACCGGCTCAATAACACAATCCAGCTTCAAGTCAAAGAAGCACAGACTGGAGACTTTGTGGAAACGGGCCATGTACTCATAGCACCCGGCGACAGACACATGCGGGTAAAAAAGCTCGGGGACAGGTTCAGGGTGGAATTATTCGAAGGTGAAAAAACAAACGGGCACTGTCCGTCCGTTGACGTATTATTTGATTCGGTAAGTGCAGTCTGCGCAAATACCGCAGTCGGGGTCATTCTCACCGGAATGGGGGAAGATGGTGCCAGAGGCCTTCTGTCCATGCGAAAAATGGGCGCGCGAACGATAGGCCAGGATGAAAAATCCTGTGTGGTATACGGAATGCCAAGGGCTGCATTTGAAATGGGCGCTGTGGAAAAACAGGTGCCGTTGGAAAGCATCGCGCAGGCGATCTCTTTGGCGATTACAAAGTAAATTAGAATTCAGGTTACCGTGAGTACGAAGCTTCAAAAAAATCAGAAAGGCCCTTCTGGAAATCTTCACATAGCAAAAGCCTCACCGATTGGCGAGGCTTTTGCTATGTGAAGATGGGGATTTGGTTTTGGGTCATCCGATAAACATCTGTGTCCAGTAATTCCCGTTTGCCACATATCCGACGCCGATCTGCGTATAGGAAGCGTTGAGAATATTGGCTCTGTGGCCGCTGGAATTCATCCAGTCGTTCACTACGTCCTGGGGTGTGCTGTAGCCATATGCGATATTCTCTCCGGCGATCCTGAAAGTCAGGCCGAACGCCTTTATCATTTGAGACGGGGAACCGTAAGTAGGACTGGTATGAGAGAAATATGCTTTATTCACCATGTCCTGTGACTTATATCTGGCCACGCGAGAAAGCTGCCAGTTTTCCGTCAGAGGATTCAGCCCGTTTTGCTGCCGGATCTGATTAACCAGCCGGACAACCTCATGTTCATAGGCTGTAACCGAGTTGTCAACCTGATTGATGTTGAGTACCTGGCCGGGATAAATCAGGTTGGGATTAGCAAGCTGCGGATTGGCGGCGATCAGTTCGCTCACTCCCACTTCATATTTCACGGCTATCTTCCACAGAGAGTCTCCACTCACCACCGTATAGGCAATCGAAGCCGCGCCGGCTGAAGAAATGAGAAAAGCGGCAGTAAGTACTGTCGCTGCTGTGAGGGATAGAATTTTTTTCATAGCAGTACCTCCTGAAGGCACCATAACATACAGGATATCGGGATAGCAATGTAAAAATAATGGCAACACCAGAATCCTTTGCTTCGCGGCGGGCTTTTTTCCTCAGCTCTCTTCGGGGGAAATGTCAATGTTGAAATGAAGCGAGCCGCTGAAAGCATAGTTGCTTTCAGCGGCTCAAAATAATATCTGCTGAATAGACGTACGGTGATTTATTTTCACGGCAGCGCCGCGCAAATTGCTTATAAATGGCTGAATACAGCTATTTACAATTTAGGCATCGTTGCCATGCCTGTTTGGATGGGCGGCATGCGTCTCCCATCCATTGCGAACGAAACAGCTTCTCGGTTACTCCAGCACCGCGCCCTTCGCGGCGGATGTGACCTGTTTCGCGTAGCGGGCCAGATAGCCGGTGGTAATATTGGGCGCTTTGGGGGTCCAGACCGCTTTGCGCTTGGCCATGACAGTTTCATCCACCAGCACGTCGATTTTGCAGTTGGGGATGTCGATGGCGATCATATCCCCTTCCTCCACAAAGGCGATGGGCCCGCCCAGCGCCGCCTCGGGAGAAACGTGGCCGATGGAGGCGCCGCGGGTGGCGCCCGAAAAGCGGCCGTCGGTGATGAGGGCAACCTCCTTGTCCAGGCCCATCCCGGCGATGGCCGAAGTGGGGTACAGCATCTCCCGCATGCCGGGTCCGCCCTTCGGACCCTCATAGCGAATTACCACCACGTCCCCGGATACGATCTTTCCGCCGTAGATGGCCTCGATGGCCTCGTCCTCGCTGTCGAACACCCGCGCGGGGCCGGTGTGCGCCATCATCTCGGAAGCCACCGCGGACTGCTTCACCACGCAGCCGTCGGGCGCCAGGGAGCCGGTCAGCACGGCAATGCCTCCATAGGAGGAATAAGGACGGTCGATGGGGCGGATGATTTCGGAATCCAGATTCCGGACACCCTTCAGATTCTCGGCGATGGTCTTTCCGGTAACGGTAATGAGGCTTGTATCGATGAGTTTTTTGCCCGCGAGCTCCGCCATAACCGCCCAGACACCGCCCGCCCTGTCCAGATCCTCCATGAAGGTGGTGCCGGCGGGAGCAAGGTGGCACAGGTTCGGAGTTTTGGCGGAAATCGTGTTGGCGTCGGCCAGAGAAATCTCAATGCCGCACTCATGGGCGATAGCGGGCAGATGGAGCATGGAGTTTGTGGAGCAGCCCAGCGCCATGTCGATTGCCTCCGCGTTGTGGAAGGCGGCTGAGGTCATGATGTCCCGGGGTTTGATATCCTTCTCCAGTAATTCCATGATCTTCATGCCGGTGTGCTTGGCAAGGCGCAGCCGCGCCGACATGACAGCGGGGATGGTCCCGTTGCCCCGCAGGGCCATACCAATGCCCTCGGTAAGGCAGTTCATGGAGTTTGCCGTGTACATGCCGGAGCAGGAGCCGCAGGTGGGGCAGGCATTCTGCTCATATTCCTCCACGCCCTCCTCGTCCAGTTTCCCGGCGTAATAGGATCCCACGGCCTCAAACAGATGGGAGAGGCAGGTGCGCTTGCCATCGGTCATCCTGCCGGCCAGCATGGGGCCTCCGGAGCAGAAGATAGTGGGGATGTTGAGCCTCGCCGCGGCCATGAGCAGACCGGGAACGTTTTTATCGCAGTTGGGCACCATAACAAGAGCATCGAACTGGTGGGCGATTGCCATGGCCTCGGTGGAATCGGCGATGAGTTCCCGTGTGACCAGGGAGTATTTCATGCCCACGTGGCCCATGGCAATACCGTCACAGACGGCAATGGCCGGGAACATGATGGGAGTGCCCCCCGCCATACGCACGCCGGCCTTAACGGCCTCCACGATCTTATCCAGGTTCATGTGGCCCGGGACAATCTCATTGTGGGAACTGACGATGCCGATGAGGGGGCGTTCCAGTTCTTCCTTTGTAAATCCCAGCGCATAGTACAGCGAACGGTTCGCGGCGCGCTGGATGCCCGCCTTTGCCTGGTCACTTCGCATAAAATTCCCTCCGTTTCGGTGATCTTTTGTCAAAGAAGTCTGACTTCTTTGGCAAACTGGTTTCAAGCCCTCAGGCTTTGAATCAATTCGATGCCGTGTCCGCGTTGGCATCGTCGCCCCACACCATCATTTTGCGGAGCTCCTTGCCCACGACCTCGACGGGATGCGCGTCGTTGATTCTTCTCGTAGAGTTGAAGAAGGTACGGCCGTTCTTGTTTTCGGCAATCCACCTGCCGGCGAAAGTGCCGTCCTGGATCTCGTGAAGCACTTTTTTCATTTCCTTTTTGGTCTCCTGGGTGATGACGCGGGGGCCCACTACATATTCGCCGTACTCGGCGGTGTCAGAGATGGAGTAGTTCATCATGGCGATACCGCCCTTATTCACCAGGTCGATAATGAGCTTCATCTCGTGGATGCACTCAAAGTAGGCGGACTCGGGCTCGTAGCCGGCTTCCACCAGCACCTCGAAGCCGGTTTTCATCAGCTCGACGACGCCGCCGCACAGCACGGCCTGTTCGCCGAAGAGATCGGTCTCGGTTTCCTCGCGGAAGGTGGTGCGCAGTACGCCGGCGCGCGCGCCGCCGATACCCGCGGCATAGGCCAGGCCGATGCGTTCAGCGTTGCCGGTGGCATTCTGTTCAACGGCGATCAGGCAGGGAACGCCTTTGCCCGCTACGTACTGGCTGCGCACGGTGTGGCCGGGACCCTTGGGAGCGATCATAAAAATGTCCACGTCTTTGGGCGGAACAATCAGGCCGTAGTGGATGTTGAAGCCATGGGCAAAAGCCAGCGCGGCGCCGGGCTTCAGGTTCGGGGCGATGTCTTTTTTATACAGCGCTGCCTGCTTTTCATCATTGACCAGCACCATCACCACATCAGCCGCCCGGACTGCGTCGGCGGTGAGCATCACCGTGAGGCCCGCTTCCTTCGCCGCCTCGGCGGATTTGGAGCCTTCATACAAGCCGATCACCACGTTGAAGCCGCTGTCGCGCAGGTTGAGCGCGTGCGCGTGCCCCTGGCTGCCGTAGCCGATGACCGCGACGGTCTTCCCCTCCAGATACTCCCTGCCGCAGTCCTTCTCGTACTACATCTTTGCCATGGTTGTTCTCCTTTATTTTTGTTAATTTGCTTCCCCGCCCAGGCAGTACCCCGAGCGGCCTATCGCCGTCGGTCCTGTCGACGATGTTTCGATGATGCCGAATCCTTTGGCGTATTCGACAAATGCCTGCAGCTTGTCAGCCGTTCCTGTGATCTCGATGAGAACAGAGTCCGGCGACAGGTCGATCACGCTGGCGCGGAAAGTGTTGGCCGCCTCCACGATCTCAGAGAGCCTGCCCTTATCCAGCTTGACCTTCACGATCATCAGCGACCGCAGCACGGTGCGGCTCTCGTCCATCAGCTGCACGGTCTTCACATCCTCCAGCTTTTCCAGCTGGCGTACGATCTGCCCCCGTACATAGTCGTCGCCCTGGGCCGAAATGGTCATGCGCGAGAAGCGCGGGTCCTGCGTGGCTCCGACCGTCAGGCTGTCGATATTGAAGCCCCGGCGGGCAAACAGCCCCGACACCCG
>VSSQ01000555.1_pt1 | contig 22386 bp, 21 predicted proteins | sample 4763081 | NCBI WGS metagenome assembly VSSQ01 (sample SAMN12137344, study PRJNA551015) | bioreactor metagenome | isolation source: SDC9 anaerobic chlorinated ethene degrading culture | place: USA: Knoxville, Tennesee | collected 2015-01-01
TATCCAAACAATACTAATTTGAATCCTGCTAATATACCACCAACTTATGATATACCGAATTCAGTTAATATGAATAGTGGATTCCAAAATAATTTTAAATTAGATCCTATGGATATAAATTATAATATTAATAAAAATATAGATGATTATATAAGAGATTATGAAAAAATAAATGAATCAATAAATAGCGATAAATATAGCTTCGAACCTCCTCATATGAAAATTTTAAGAGACTTAGACTTAGGAAATGATTATGAAAGTATTTATAGAGAATCTAATAATAGCGATATAGATAATATTTTCAAAAAGATAGAGGAAGATTATGGTTCTATAATGTCTACATTAAAAATATATAAAATTCCTTATCCTATGGCTTCTTTAATTGTAAGGAAAATAATTAGCTTAACTTTAAAGTTTTCTAATAAAGAGTGAGGTGAATAGATTTGTTATTTAGTAAAAATTTACCAAACTTACAAAGTAAAATAAGAATTTTACATGCTATACCATCAGAACAAGCTGTAGATATTTATTTAACAGGAAATCGAATGGGAGAAAATTTAGCATTTTCAGATATAACCTGCTATGAAAATATATCATCAGGTAGTTATGAAGTTCAAATATATTCTGCAGGGACTTATGTTAGACCTTTGTTTAGTAAAACTATAGAAATTTTACCTAATACTACAAGCACCATTAGTATTGTATCTTTAGATAATAATATTGATATATTTGTATTAAATGATGCAAGTGTTGAGGGGGAATTAACAAGTTGTTTTTTAAGATTTATACATTTATCACCTAATGCACCTTTATTAACATTATCATTGCCAAATAATACGATACTTTTCGGAAATGTAGAGTATTTAGAAAAAACTGGATATTATCCGTTATCACCAGCAATATATGATTTTAAATTTAGCTTTTCAGCCATAATAGGGTTGTCAAGATATATAAGTCAAAAAACTCTTAGAAATGGAAAATTTTATACCATATATATTATAGGTTTAGTAAACAAGGAGCCTAATATGGGATATCTTATGGTTGAAGATGGAAGATAGATAAATGGGCTGTCGCATAGACAGCCCATTTAAGAGTTGATAATTAAATTTTCATTGGTTGACAGTACCTTTAATGCACGTAAATGTGGCTTAATGGAATTATACATATTCCTAAAAAAATTGAAAATACATGAATTTTATTATACCCATATTGTCTAGAAGCAGGTATAAGATCAGCAAATGAAATATAAAGCATTATACCTGACACTACTGCGAAAATTACTGATAAGATTAATTCATTTATATATGGTCTTAAAAACAGAAATGCTAGTAAAGCACCTATTGGTTCGGCAAGACCAGAAAAGAAAGTATATTTAAAGGCCTTATATCTACTTTTAGTAGAATAATATATAGGCATAGCTATTGAAATGCCTTCAGGAATATTATGAAGTGCTATTGCTAAAGCTATTGATATACCTAAAGTAGTATTTTCATAGCCTGATACGAATGTAGCAATACCTTCAGGAAAGTTATGTATCATTAGGGCAATCATTGATACAAATCCAACCCTATATAATTTCCCAGATGAATGAATAATATTAGGCTTATCAGGAATTAACTGATCTATTAATAAGGCCATAAATGCTCCAATTAATAAAAAGAATATTGATAATATAACTCCATTAAACTTACCAGTGAATTTCATTAAAGTGTCTTCAGCAGAAATAAATAAGTCTGTGAATGAAACGGTAATCATTACCCCGGCAGAAAATCCTAAGGCGAAAGTTATAAGTTTATCATTTTGAGCTTTAGAAAAAAATACAATAAAAGCTCCAATTATTGTGGACATCCCAGCTATTAAAGATAATAATAGAGGAATAAAAGAATTATTGTCTAACATAGAATTACCTCGTATAGTAAATTAGTATATAAGCTGCAATAAATACCCTACACTTAATTAAAATTAGTATTTAAGTAATTTATAATGTAGAGTATTAATCTAAGCAGATATATTAATAAATATATTAGATATTAATGGATCCTATGCAAGTTATATAAAATTTCCAGGAGAAAAAATATGATAAGTAACAGAATAAAAGAAAAGTTTAAGATGCTACCAATAACATACAAAATTTTAAATGAAAATATACAAAGTAAAAAAGTTGATTTTAAAACTTATAAATATGGAGAAAATATAAAACAATATTATAGAGTTTATAATGGAGATATAAATAAACCTATAATATTCTTTATTCATGGAGGAGGATGGTGGCATGGAAGCCCCAAAACCTCAAGTTATATAGGAAAGTTTTTCTGCGATAAAGGGTACACCGTTGTACTTCCAGCTTATAGACTTGCACCTTTATATAAATATCCAGAGCAGATAAATGATGTATTTACAGCAATAAGTCATTATTTATCTAATCAATGTAAAATAGGAAATAAGAAAATCATAGTTATGGGATTTTCAGCAGGGGGAGAACTTGCAACTAATATAGTATTTAATTTTAAGAAACAAAAAGAATTTAATATTAAGAAAAACATTTTTTGTGGGTTGATCACATTAGCAGGAGTTCTTGATTTTGAAAAATGTAAGTCAAAACACTCGGTTCTGTTAATAGAAAATTATTTAGGAAAGGAATTATCATTAATAGAAATAAATCCTATAAAATTATTAGAAAATAATGATATTAATATACCAGTTTTGTGTTTGCATGGGAAAAAGGACCCATTAATAGATATTGAAAATTCTATTAGTTTTGTAAATAAGATAAGGGATTTAGGTGGAAATGCTAAATTAAAGATTTTAGAGGATAAATATCATTCAGATATTATAACATTAGTAATAGGTAAAGGAGAAAATGAATCTAAAATAATTTTAGATTTTATTGAAGATATATGAGAAATATTAAAACAAGAAATTATTTGTTGGACAATTTGAAGGTTATATTGATATTTTTCGTAGTATTTGGACACGTAATTGAATATTACATAAAAGATAGTGATATTTTAATGGCTGTATATATTTTTATATATATTTTTCATATGCCGCTTTTTATATTTATTTCAGGATATCTATCAAAAAATTTTTACAAAATGAAAAGAAAATCTATTAAAAATTTATTGATACCTTATGTAATTTTTAATATGATTTGGTACCTAGCTGTTTATATAGGTACTAAGAAAAATATGTTTTCTGTAATATATCCAGGATGGACACTATGGTATTTATTAAGTTTATTTTTTTGGAGGTTTTCTTTAAAGTATTTGCTTAAAATAAGATATATTTTATGTGTTAGTTTTATTATAGGAATCTTGGTTGGATTAATTCCTAGTATAGGAAGTGTTTTATCAATATCAAGAACTATTGTATTTCTACCATTCTTTTTACTTGGTTATTACGCTAAAGAAGAATATCTAAATAAGATAAAAACTTTCAACAATAAACTATCCATAATTATATTAATATCATTTTTATTATTTGCTGTATTTATAGTTAAAAATAAATTTGTAGATTATAAATTTTTATATAGTTCTTATTCTTATAATGCATTAGGATTATCTTTAGTAAAAGGAACTATATTTAGAGTAGTATTATATATTGCAGCAATTGTCTTTAGTATTTGTGTTATAAATTTAATTTCCAATAAAGAAAAATTTTTCTCAAAAATAGGTAAAGCAACTATGAACATATATATTTTTCATATTTATTTAGTTGTGTTAGTTTATTTCTTCATACCAAGATGGAATATTAGTATAATACAAAATATATTAATTATAATAAGCCCGTTTATAATAATATTTATTTTGTCTAGAAATAAAATAAACAAAGTATATGAAGGAATATTTTATCCAGTAAATATAAGCATAAATACAGGAAAAAAATCTATAAATAAATATAAAAATATTAACAAAAAAACTCATTAAATTTTATAATGAGTTTCTTTTGCTTATAATAGTGCAAATAAAATATTTACAAATGGAAACATATATAATATACTAATGTATATACACTAGTATGGAGAGGGGATTTTTTATATGGAAAGCAGAGAAAGAGTAAGAAAAATGGTTTTTGCAGCAGTATTAACAGCAATTGCAATTATAATTCCAACACAATTTGGATTTTTAAAGATAGTTATAGGACCTTTTACAGCAACTATAGCCTCACATGTTCCAATGTTTTTAGCGATGCTAATATCACCATCTGTAGCTATATTCGTAGGAGTAGGTTCTGCACTTGGATTCTTTATAACAACTCCATTAGTTGTTGCAGCTAGGGCGTCTATGCATATAATAGTTGGATATATAGGAGCAAAAATAGTTACAAAGGATAAAAACTTTAAGAAGGCAATAGCTATAACAGCACCTATTCATGGAATTTTAGAAGGACTTATAGTTATACCATTTGGTTTTTCAGTTTATCAATTTATAGTTGTAGTAGCTGTAGGAACTATTTTACATCATTTTGTTGATGGAACTATTTCATACGCACTAGCTAAAGCATTATCAAAAGCAAGAAGAAAAGATATATACGAAGTATTTTCTAGTGAAGCAGCATAAGATTTTGTAAGTCAAAGTAATTAGAAATGAAAGAATTATAAAGAAAAATTTTTAAGAGATTTTTAAATAAAATATATTTTCAAAATTGAATTTTAAGTTTTACATTATAAAACTTAAAATTCAATTTTTTATTTTTATATAAATGAAAATTAATTCAATTTTTTGTATAAGATGATTACTCGAATATATTTTAAAAAAATGATATTATAATATTATAGTTGCCAATTGTGCAGTGTAAATTGTTATTTGAAAGAAATTGGAGGAATTAAAGTGGAAAATGTGGAAAGTACCTCTCTTATTCTAGAAGGGGGAGGAATGAGAGGCGTTTATACAGCTGGAGTATTAGATTTATTATTAGACGAAAAAATAGATATAAAATATTGCGTAGGAGTATCAGCAGGAGCATGTAACTGTATTTCATATATTTCAAAGCAACATAAGAGAAATTATAGAGTAAATTTAAATTATATAAATGATAGGAGATATTTAAGCTTTAGCAATTTAATTAAAACTGGATCAGCTTTTGGTATGGAGATGCTATTTAATATTATACCAAATGAATTAGAGCCATTTGATCATGAAGGATTTAAAAATTCCGGAGCTAAGTTTATAGTTGGAGCAACAAATTGTAAAACAGGACTTCCTGAATTTTATCATATTAAAGATTTTAATGAAGATGGATATGATGCAATAAAAGCATCTATTTCATTACCATTAGTTGCTAAAGTAATTGACTTTGATAATAAAAAGCTAATGGATGGTGGAATAGCTGCGCCAATACCAATACAAAAGGCAATAGATGATGGAATTAAAAAGCATGTTGTTATACTAACTCAGCATAAAGGATATAAAAAAGGCAAAAACAAGATGATGCCTATAATAAAAAGAAAATATAAGAATCATCAAGGGCTTATTAATGCCATGGAAAATAGATATAAAATATATAATGATACATTAGATAAAATAGATGAATTAGAAGCAGAAGGAAAATGTTTTGTTATAAGGCCAAGTAGTCCTTTAGAAGTTAGTAGATTTGAAAAAGATAAAGAAAAATTAGAATTAATATATAATCAAGGATACGAAGATGCAAAAAAGTTATCAGCTGATTTGAAAAAGTTTCTTGAAATTTAGTTAGAAGAGAAGTATATATTATCAAGTTTAAGCCTATAAAAATTATTAGAGATAAAATTTTTTGAGAATGTATAATATATTGTAATATGGTTCAATAATAAAAACTCCAAAGGATATTTTGGAGTTTTTATTATTCAATTGGTATAAGATTATTCGTTAACCTTTATTTTCATATTTTGTTAACCACCTGCTAAAAACATCCATAAACCTATGAACAATGCCTAAATTGATTACCATAATTATAAATCCCAAAATTGAGTATATAACAACGGTATCCAAAGTAAATAATTGCACTATATACTTAATAATATAAATACATATAGGTAAACAAATAATGCTTGTAGCTATAGCAGGCACATATCTTCTTATTATCAATGCCTGAAAGCAATGTATTACTAAATGTAAAGTAAATGCAATAAATAATCCTGCCCATAGTCTATGCGAATTCATTATATATGAAACAACTGTAATTATACTAATTAAAATAAATTCTTCTGCTACTCCAAGGGCAAAAGATGATGTTGTAATATTATCAAAATGAGGTAATAGCTTTTTTGATAATGTAGGAAATCTTACACTTAAATAATATCTATTTTTACTTAGCCAAGGTTGTATAAAAATTATTTCTTCAAAATCATGGAAAATAAAAAGTATAGGAAAAAGCCATATAATTACTTGGATATCATTCATTTATCAACACCTCTTAATATCCTGTTATATAAATAATCTTCGCACTTTTTCACGATTACTTATTAACTTATAATTTAATTATATAACATAAGAAAACGGTAATACCATAATAAAATTTTCATATTCATATCTGTAATACTATATATAAAGGCATCTTTTGTCTTTAAAGAAAATAAATGAAAAATTATAAATTCACAATAAGTTATTAATTGTTATTTGTAAAATATTAATTAACATAAATGTGATATAATTACCTATATTATGTAAATATTTGAGGTGATATTATGAAGATTTTTCATATGGGAGATTGGCATATAGGAAAGCTTGTTAATGGATTTTATATGACAGAAGATCAAGAATTTATAATAAATCAAATTTATGAAGCAATTGAAAAGAAAAAACCAGATGTTGTTATAATTGCAGGTGATTTATACGATAGATCAGTTCCACCAGTTCATGCTGTGGAACTATTAAATAAAACTATGAGAAAAATAGTTAAAGATTTAAATACTAAGGTAATAGCTTTAGCAGGAAATCATGATAGCAATGAAAGAGTTGAATTTGCAAGTTCATTATTATGTGATAGTGGGCTATATATAGTTGGGAATTTAAAAAGAAAAATAGAGAAAATAGTTTTAGAAGATGAGCATGGGAAAGTTAATTTTTACCCAATACCATATGCAGATGTACCGGTTGTTAGAGACTTATTTGAAGATGAAAATATAAAAAATCATGATTTGGCTATGCAAAAAATAATTTCTGAAATATTAAATGATTTTAATGAAGATGAAAGAAATATTGCAGTTGCTCATGGTTATGTAACTCAAATGAAAGAAGATAACTTTGAAACATTAGAAGAAAGTGATTCGGAAAAGCCTCTTTCCATAGGTGGAACTGAATATATTAATTCAAAGCATTTTGAAAAATTTAACTATACAGCACTTGGACATTTGCATGGGCCTCAAAAGGTTGGAAGCGATAAAATAAGATATTCAGGTTCACTTATGAAATATTCATTTTCAGAAGTAAATCAAAAAAAAGGTATAACAATTGTAGACATAAATGAAAAGGGAGATATAGAGTTAGAAATTTATAACTTAAAACCTAGAAGAGATTTTAGAATAAAAACTGGAACATTAGAGGAAATTATTAAAGGTTTTGATAATTCATCTGAAAATTATGAGGATTATATTAAGGTGATACTTAAAGATAAAGGTGAGCTTTTAGACCCAATGGCAAAGCTTAGAAGTATATATCCTAATGTTATGGAACTTACTAGAGAAGAAAGAGTTTCACGAAATAGTAGTAGGAATGTAGCAACTAATATAAAAGAAAAATCTAAAATAACTTTATTTAAGAATTTTTATGAAGATATAATGGATGAAGTTTGTAGTGAAGATGAGATGAATATTATTGAGCAAATAATAGAGTCAGCAGAAAAGGGGGGAGAGTAAGGTGAAGATAAGAAAACTAGTAATAACAGGTTTTGGACCATATGCAGAAAAACAAGAATTAGATTTTGAAGCAAACCTTGATGGTAAGAATATGTTTGTTATTACAGGTAATACGGGAGCTGGAAAAACTACAATTTTTGATGCCATAAATTTTGCTTTATATGGAGAAGCAAGTGGTAGTGAAAGAGATGGTAAAAATTTAAGAAGTGACTTTGCCGATAAATCAACTCCAACTGAAGTAGAACTGTGGTTTTCACTTAGAAATAAGGATTATTATATAAAAAGATCACCACAATACTTTAGAGCTAAGCAAAGAGGTGATGGATTTACAGAAAGTAAGCCTTCTGCTGAAATTAAATTTGGAGACAAAACAGTAACAGGACCAAAGGAAGTTACTAAATTAATTGAAGAAATATTAGGAATTACATGTGAACAATTTAAACAATTAGTTATGATTCCACAAGGTGAATTCAAAAAGTTATTAAATTCAGATAGTGATAAGAAAGAAGAGATTTTTAGAAAAATCTTTGGAACTAAGGTTTTTTCAGATATACAACAAAATATAAAAATAGAAGCTAATAATCTCAAAAAGTCTATAGAGCAAATACAAAGAGATAGAGAAAATAGAGTAAAATCATTTTTATGTAGAGAAGATGATGATGAACTAAGAAGAATTATAAATGCTAAGGATTTGAATATAGAATTAATACTTTCAAAGTTTGAAGATGCAGTAAATAAAGATGAAGTTGAAGAAGATTTAATAAAGAAAAATTTAAAAGATATAAATTTAGAAATTAATAATATCTCAAAAGAGTTAGTTTTAGCCAATGATATAAATAAAAAAATAGATAATTTAGAAAAGTATAAATTAGACTTAGATAAATTAACTTTATTAAAGGATGAATATAAAACTAAAAGTATAAAATTAGAGAATGGTAAAAAAGCTGTAACAGCCTTAAGTTTTGAAGATAAATATAGAGAAAAGAAAATAGCATTACTTAGAGTTGAAGAAACCTTAAAAAAAAGTATAGAAGATTTAGAGAAATATAAAAAACAATTTGAAAATGCAGAAAGAAATTTAAAAATAGAAAATGAAAAAGAAGAATTAAAAAATGATTTAAGAAAAAAACTTGATGAAATTGAGAAATTAAAAGAAAAATCATTAAACTATCAAAGTAATAAAGAAAAGCTTTATAAACTAAAAAAAGAATCACAGCGTATTATTGAAAGAATTAAACAAATTGATGTGGATAGAAATAATAGTAATGATTTAATAAAATCATTATTAGAAGAATTAGAAAGTATTAATAAATTAAAAGAAGAAAAAAATACACTATCTATAGAAGAAATAGCTAATACCTCTAAACAAGAAAAACTTAATAAACTTTTAAGCTCATTAGAAAAGTATAAATTAGAAAGTCAAAGACATTTAAAGGGAACAGAATTTTATGAAAAAGCAGACAAAGAATATAAAGAAAAGAAAAAAAATTATGAGAAATTAGAAGAAACTTTTAGAAGAAATCAAGCAGGGATATTAGCTAAAGATTTAATGGAAGGGGAAAGCTGTCCAGTTTGTGGATCTATTCATCATCCAAAGCTTGCAGTTATTGAAGCTGATAGTATAAATGAAGTAGCTGTAAAAGAAGCAAAGGTATTAGTTGATAAGCTGTATGAAAAAAGAGAATCTTATTATAGGGAACTTACTAAAATCCAATCAGAAATAAATTCACTTAAAGATGAAGCTATAAAACCTATATTTATAGAAATATTTAGTGAAGAAAATCTTGAAGATAATATTGAAATATCTATAGATAAGGTGAGTACTGAAATTAAGAATAATAACAATAATTTGAATAAAATAATAAAAAGAAAACAAGAAATAGAAAAAATAGTATTATTAGAATCATCTAAATTAAAGCAAAAGCAAGACATAGAAAAATATACTGAAGAATTAAGAGTTGAGCTAGAAAATAGGAATAAGGAACTATTATCAAAAGAAGGTGAAGTGAAAGCTCAAGAAGTAAACTTACAAAATATAGTTAATGAATTTAAAGGAACAATAAGAAGTGTTGATGAGTTAGAAGAAGAACAAAGCAAGATAAATAAAAATCTTGAAAAATTAAAAGAAGACTATTTAAAGGCAGAGAAGGAATTTAACAATATTAAAACTATTTATGATAAAGAAAATGGAAATAAAAATTCATTAGAATTAATGGTTAAAAATTCAAAGATAGAATTAGATGAAGCTCTGAAGTTATTTAAAGAAAAAGTCTTACAATTAGGTTTTAAAGATTATAATGATTATTCTTTAAGTAGGATGGCAGAAATAGAAATAGATAGCTTGGAAAAGGATATAAGTAAGTTTAATATTGAATTATCAAATGCTGAAAAAATTTATAATTTGTCTTTAGAAGAATGTAAGAACTTAAATAAGATTGACATAAGAAATATAGAAGAGATTTTGGAAGTTAAAAATAATGAGAGAATTAACTTAGAAAAATCTGAAAAGGAAGTTTACTTAAGAATAAGCCAAAATAAAAAAATTATTGGAGAATGTATTAATTATAATAAATTAATACAGCAAGATGAAGAAAGATATAAGACAGTAGGAAAACTTGCAAAAGTAATCAATGGAGATAACCCAAGAAAAATAAGTTTTGAAAGATATGTTCTAGCAGCTTATTTTGAAGATATAATTGAAGCCGCTAATATAAGATTTTCACAAATGACTTGCAACAGATTTGAGCTTTTAAGAAAAGAAGAGTTAGGGGATAAGCGAAAGGGTCAAGGGTTAGATTTAGAGGTATTTGATAATTATACAGGTAAATCTAGAGATGTAAAAACCTTGTCTGGAGGCGAATCTTTTAAAGCATCATTATCTATGGCTTTAGGACTTGCAGACGTAGTGCAAAGTTATTCAGGGGGCATCCAATTAGATACTATGTTTATAGATGAAGGCTTCGGAACCCTAGATCCAGAGTCCTTAGATTCAGCTATTGAATGCTTAATAGACTTACAAGATGATGGAAGAATTGTTGGAGTAATTTCTCACGTTCAAGAATTAAAAGATAGAATAGAAACTAAACTTGAAGTAAGCTCAACAAATAAAGGAAGTAAAGCTGTTTTCAAAGTTTAACTATCTACTACTTTTTTGTTTTACTTCTTTAAGTTTTCAAATGAACATATGACATGAATTTAGAAGCATTTTTCAGTGCACAGTTCACAAGGCACAGTTATTAATTAGTTGAGATTTGAAAATTGTGAACTATGAGTTGTGCACTGTGAACTAAAATAAATTTGTTTTTCTATATTTAGTAGGGGATATTGATAAGAATTTTTTAAAGATTTTAATAAAGTAAGATACATCACCAAAACCAACTTCATAGCCAATTTCTGTTATAGGTAAATCTGTATCCAATAAAAGTAACGTTGCTTTTTGAATTCTAAAATAATTTATATATTGAGTACAAGTCTTACCTGTTTGAGCTTTAAAAAATCGTAAAAAATGATATTCACTATACTGTGCTATATCAGCTAATTCTTTAATAGATATAGAATTTTTATAATTGATTTGAATATATTTAATAACTTCTTTTAATTTTTCAACTTTAACTAAGTCATTATTTTTATCTTGATCTACATTTAGGCTAACATAATTTTCTTTAAAGATAGTTGAAAAAATTGAAAATAAAGCTCCTTTAATTGATAACTGAAAGCCATAAGCTTTATTATTGTAGCTTTCAATTAACAAATTAAAAGCATTAACTATATTTGAATGTCCTATATCTGATTTGGTCACAACATTTTTAAAAAATAATTTATTTTGGATCATTGGTGTTACAAAATTAATTTGAGAATAATCTAAAGTATTACCTTCAATTAATGAAAGACTAAATACAAGGGCTATATAAGATATTTTTGTATTTTCTTTACCTATCATATAATGGATTGCTCCATTAGGAATAATAACAAAATCTCCAGTAGTTACATTAAATACTTTAAAATCTATACAAATTTCTGCAGAACCATCAAGTATGTATATAAATTCCATTTCATCATGCCAGTGTGAATAAAAATCAGCTGAATTTCTAAACTCTACGTGATAAACTTCCATAGGTAATTTTAAGTTTCCATGATTAACCTGTTCTTTAAGTTGTAAATAGCTTTTAGTATCCATAATATCTCCTTTTAAAAAATAGAGCAGAATTATTATAATTATAAGCAATTTTAAACGAGAAAAATAGTATTAATAACAGTATAATACAAAAAGAAATGAATTTCAGTATATAAGAATAACTTTAAGGTATGGAGGAGATTATGGAAATTCAGGAGAATTTAAAGAAAGAATTAAAAAGGATAACATGGCCTTTATTTATAGAAAGTGCACTTTTTTCTTTATTAGGTAGTGTTGATACAATAATGTTAGGGCGGTATTCTGATAATTCTGTTGCAGCAGTAGGAGTGGCTAATCAAATAATATGGATGTTAAACCTTATGTTTGGAATAATAACAGCTGGTACATCTATTTTAATATCTCAATATTTAGGTGCAAAAAGTGAGAAAAAAACTATAATTCAAGTTTCGGGAATATCTATAGGCATAAATACTATTATAGGTTTAATTGTAAGCTTAGTAATGTTCTTTGCTGGATCAGGAATGATGAAATTATTAAATAGCCCTCCAGAACTAATGTATTTGGGAAATCAATATCTAAAAATAGTTGGTGGATTTATATTTATTCAAGCAATAACTATGACATTTACAGCTATATTAAGAGCCCATAGTTTAACTAAGATATGTATGAATGCAACTATTATTATGAATATTATAAACATAATACTAAATTATATACTTATATTTGGAAAACTTGGCTTTTCAAGTATGGGGGTTGCAGGAGCTGCTTTAGCAACTATTTTAAGTAAGATTGTAGGACTAATAATTTTAGGAAAAGCAATTTATGATTTGATTTTAAATAAGCTTAAGATATCTATGTTTAAACCATTTCCTAAAATTCATCTTATAAATATACTTAAGATTGGTATTCCATCAGCTTCTGAACAAATTTCATATAACTTATCTCAATTAGTTATAACGAGTTTTATAAATCTTATGGGGGTAAGTAGTATGGCTGCCAAAAGTTATGTTGGTACAATAGTTTGTTTTAGCTATATATTTGCATCAGCAATAGGGCAAGGAGGAAGTATATTAATAGGAAATTTAATAGGGGGTAAAGAAGATAACAAAGCATATAAATTATGTATTTATACCTTAAGAAAGGCAATGATAGTATCAATATCTATAAGTTTGCTAATAGCTATTTTAGGGAAAAGTATTTTAGGGCTTTTAACAAGTAGTTCAGAAATAATATATATAGCAGTAATGGTACTTATAATAGAAATAATATTAGAGCCAGGAAGATGTATAAATATAGTTGGAATTAATGGATTAAGAGCAACAGGCGATGTTAAATTTCCAGTATATATAGGAGTATTCTCAATGTGGACATTTGGAGTTGGTTTAGCATATATCCTTGGAGTAAAACTAAATTTAGGACTTGTAGGAGTGTGGATATCATTTGCTATAGATGAATGGTTTAGAGCAATACTAGTACTAATAAGATGGAAAACAGGAAAATGGAAAGGAAGAGGCTTTATTAATAATTAATCTAGTATTACAAAATTAATTTATTAATTTTAAAAGTTTTAATTCTTTGGTAACGCTTGTTACCGAATTCTGATTAAAATCCTCATATAATGTAATCAAGAAAGAAATAAATTAAGTTTATATTATCGAGGAGGATTTTTAAATGGAAAATAAAATGTTCTGTTTCCAATGTCAAGAAACAGCAGGTTGTACAGGATGTACTCAATTTGGAGTTTGTGGAAAGTCACCAGACCTTGCTAGAATGCAAGACCTTTTAGTATATACAACAAAAGGATTATCAGAGGTTACAACTAGACTTAGAAAAGAAGGAAAAGAAATTTCAGCTGAAGTTAACCATTTCATAACTATAAATCTATTTACAACTATAACTAATGCTAACTTTGATGATGAAATATTCTATGATAGAGTAAAAAGAGTTTTAGAAATAAAAGAAGAATTATTAGCTAAATTATCAAATAAAGATGGTTTATCAGAAGCAGCATTATGGACAGCTACTACAAGAGAAGAATATGATGCAAAATCAACAGTAGTTGGAGTATTAGCAACTGAAAATGAAGATGTAAGAAGTTTAAGAGAACTTATAACTTATGGATTAAAAGGTTTATCAGCATACATGAAACATGCTAATGAATTAAGCTATGACAATGAAGAAGTAAGTGCATTTATGCAAGAAACTTTAGCTAAGTTATTAGATGATACTTTAACTGCAGATGAGTTAGTTGCTTTAACTTTAGAAACAGGTAAAGTAGGGGTAGACGGTATGGCTCTACTTGATAGTGCTAATACTGGAACTTATGGAAATCCAGAAATAACAAAAGTTAATATAGGTGTTGGAAACAAGCCAGGAATATTAGTTTCAGGTCATGATTTAAAAGACTTAGAACAATTATTAGAGCAAACAAAAGGAACTGGAGTAGATGTTTATACTCACTCAGAAATGTTACCAGCTCATTACTATCCAAAATTCAAACAATATGATAACTTTGTAGGAAACTATGGAAATGCATGGTGGAAGCAAAAAGAAGAATTTGAAAGCTTCAATGGACCAATCCTTATGACAACTAACTGTATAGTACCACCAAAGGATAGCTACAAGGCTAGAGTATTTACAACTGGAGCTGCAGGATTCCCAGGATGTAAGCACATAGATGGAGTGGATGGACAAGCTAAGGATTTCTCAGAAATAATTGAACTTGCTAAAACTTGTAAGGCTCCAACAGAAATAGAAAAGGGAGAAATCATTGGAGGATTTGCTCATAATCAAGTATTTGCACTTGCAGATAAAGTTGTAGATGCGGTTAAGACAGGAGCAATTAAGAAGTTCTTCGTAATGGCAGGATGTGACGGAAGAGCTAAATCAAGAAACTACTATACAGATTTTGCAAAAGCATTACCACAAGACACTGTTATATTAACAGCAGGTTGTGCAAAATACAAATATAATAAATTAGATTTAGGAGATATCGGTGGAATTCCAAGAGTTTTAGATGCAGGACAATGTAACGATTCATACTCATTAGCATTAATTGCATTAAAACTTAAAGAAGTATTTGAATTACAAGATATCAATGAATTACCAATAGCATTTAACATTGCATGGTACGAACAAAAAGCTGTTATAGTATTATTATCATTACTATACTTAGGAGTTAAGAATATCCACTTAGGACCAACTCTACCAGCATTCCTTTCACCAAATGTTGCTAAAGTACTTGTTGAAAACTTTGGAATCGGTGGAATAACAAATGTTGAAGATGATTTAAAAATGTTTTTAGCATAATATAAATATTAAAAGAAGCTTGTTGAACTAATTATTTAGGGAGACAAGCTTCTTTTTACTTTTAGATAATTTATAAAAAGTTTATATGTAGATAACTATTTATAATTTCTTTCCTTCAGTTTTCGAGTTTTAATTACCTAGGATAGAATTTAAAAGTCTATCTTATTTTTTTGAAAATATAATTATGATATAAAGGTATAGGTTTATTTGTGTAGAAATATGATAGAGAGGTGATTTGGTATATGAGATTAGTGAAGAAATTTTACCCGCTTATATTATTTATATTAATAACATGTATAGGGGCTATAAGAAAATATCAAATAAATTCATATGAAGTTAGTGTTGGAAAACCAACAATGACAGGTACATTTACCTTTATGGCATATGGTATTATTGCTATTATTATTTTAATTGCTTCATTATTGATTTTAAGAATTAGCTTAATTAAAGAAAATACAATAAGTAAATATATAAAATTAATATTCATTATTACAGTGATAATTCTTTCTACACCGGCAATAATTGCAATATTAACTTTCTTTCGATGATAAAGTTGAATAACCAATGATTTGTTTACAAAATATGTTATAATTAATAAATCAAATAATTTTTATAAGCTATATAAATTAATAAGTTATTGAGTAGAATATTTATAATGAAGATAATTATTATAGTGAGAGTGAGGGAGATTTAATATGTGGAAATGCGATAAATGCGGCAAAGAGTTCAAGAACACCAACCAAGACCATTACTGTGGTGAGAAACCTAAAACTATTGACGACTATATTAGTATGCAATCAGAGGAGCTTTGGTCATTATTAAATCAAATTAGAAATACAATTCGTGAAGCACTCCCATATGCTGAAGAACGTATTTCTTGGAGCATGCCAACTTATTGGTATAAACAAAATATAATTCACTTTGCAGCATTTAAAAAGCATATTGGTTTATATCCTGGAGACAAAGCTGTAGAACATTTCAGCCAAAGGCTTACAGAATACAAGACAAGTAAAGGAGCAGTTCAATTTCCTTACAGCAAGCCATTACCTCTTGAGCTTATTACCGAAATAGCAAAGTGGTGTTATGATAGCGGGAATCATAACTAATGAAAAAGTTTGTTTTGTAAAAAATTAATAAACTTAGTAGGTTTAAATTAAGTAAATATATATGATAATACAGAAGTGTTAAGAGAAGGTATTTATTTAAAAAATGGATAGATAATATGTAGAGATAAAAAAGTACCTAATTGAGTAAATAATATATTGGAAAAGTAGCTAGTAAAATGATAAATGTTTTGTTAGTTATTTTTTTATAAAAAAATATAATCAAAACTTGATTTTGAAATAATACTGATTAAGATGTATATTGGAAAGTCTAAATTTTTTACTTACGATACGGTGAAGCGTATCTATGGGAACCCAAATTATTAGATCTTAGGTTTATTATTTTAATTCTTTGGTATATAATTAATTTATAAATTAATTTCTAAAGGAGGATTATATGGATAATAAGTGTATCAATTTATATGATATTTTTTTAAAGTATTCCTATACTGATATTATGGAATTGCTTTTAAACTCAAAAACAAAAGAAGAACAAGATTTTTATGCAAATTTATCTAATATCCTATTACAAAGAGAGCAAATGAAAGTTATAGGTAATTAATATGAAAAATTACATTATATTTGCAGGAGTTAATGGTGCAGGAAAAACTTCTATATATAAATCTATTTATTATAATGAAAATATAGATGAAAAGAGAATAAATACTGATGAAATGGTTTCAAGGATAGGACATTAGCAAGATAATAATCTTCAAATTAAATGTGCTAGAGAAGCTATAAAACTAATAAAAAAATATATAGTTGAAGGAATATCATTTAATCAAGAAACTACTTTATCAGGAAAAAGTATTATTAGTAATATAAAATTGGCAAAAGAAAAAGGATTTTATGTTACTATGAATTATATAGGGGTAAAAAGTGCTGATATTGCGAAAGAAAGAGTTGCAATACGAGTAAGAAAAGGTGGTCATGGAATACCAGATGAGGCTATAGAAAGAAGATACTTCGATTCTTTAGCAAATTTGAGTAAAGTCATTAATATATGTGACAAAATTAATATATACGATAATTCAGAAATGTTTAAATTAGTTATGGTTATTAAAGATGGTGAAGTTGTTTGGAAAGATAAGAAAACACCAAATTGGTTAAATATTAATTTGAAATAAGTAGTAGAATCTAGGTGGTTTTGCTACTTATTTTTTTATAAAAACATAGTTGAAACTTGAATTTGAAATTATATTAATTATATTGTATACGGGCAAGTCTAAACTTTTTTACTTACGGTGCGGTGAATCGTACCACAAATGACGTAGAATTTTACTAAATTTGTATATTGACAATGTAATTAAGAAGAGTATAATAATTACAAATGCAATGAAGAGGAAAGTAACTTTAAGAATACTTATACAGAGAGTTTCCATTGGTGAGAGGAAGCAAAGGATATTAAAGTGAAAATGGCCTTGGAGCGGTGTACCGAGATTTTTGTTATAAAAATTAAGGCTGCAACGGATTCACCCGTTATAGTGATAGAGTATAATCATATTATATATGACGTACTTGATGAGGTGCATATTGTAAGGTATGCATGAAATAGGATGGTAACACGAAGTTTAGCTCTCGTTCCTAAGATTAATTTCTTAGAACGGGAGCTTTTTTATATTTAAGTTTTATTATTAATAAGGAGGATTTAGAAAATGAATATTTTTATTGGAGGGGCTTGGCCATATGCTAATGGGTCAATACATATTGGCCATATAGCTGCATTATTACCAGGAGATGTATTAGCAAGATATTATAGGATGAAGGGATGCAATGTATTATATGTTTCAGGGAGTGATTGTCATGGAACTCCTATATCAATAAGAGCAAAGAAAGAAGGTGTATCGCCAAAGGATATAGCAGATAAATATCATGCAGAATTCAAAAAGTGTTTTGAAAGGTTAAATTTTTCATATGATTATTATGGTAGAACAGATGATGAATTTCATAAGAAGGATGTACAAGAAGCTATAGTTTTACTATACAATAAAGGATTAATTTATGAAAAGGAAGTAGAGCAAATATACTGTCAACATTGTAAGCAGTTTTTACCAGATAGATATGTTGAAGGAGTGTGTCCAAAATGTAATTCAATTGCAAGAGGAGACCAATGTGATAATTGTGGTACTTTACTAGAACCATTAGAACTTTCAGAAAGAAAATGTAAATTATGTAACAATACACCAATAGTAAAGAATACAAAACAGTTATATTTCGCTTTATCTAAATTTCAAAACACTATTAAAGAAAACCTAGATAAAACTCAAAGTAATTGGAGAGTTAATGCAGTAAATAATACAAAAAGATACCTAAATGAAGGGTTATGTGATAGGGCTATATCAAGAGACTTATCATTAGGAGTAGATATACCCATACAACAATTTAGAGATAAAAAGGTTTATGTGTGGATAGATGCAGTACTTGGATATCTTACAATGAGTAAAAAATGGGCATTAGAAAATAAAAAATCATATAAAGAGTTTTGGGAAGAAAATGCTACTTCATATTATGTACATGGTAAAGATAATATACCATTTCACTCCATAATTTTACCAGCATTAATAAAGGGTATAGGATATAATAAGTTACCAGATAGGATAATATCTAGTGAATATTTAACATTAGAGGGTAAAAAAATATCAACAAGTAGTAACTGGGCAGTATGGGTACCAGATATAATAGAGCGTTATAACTCAGATACATTAAGATACTTTTTCTTAATTAATGCACCAGAAAAAAGAGATACTGACTTTTCTTGGAGAGAATTTGTGAATAGTAATAATGGTGAATTATTAGGGGCATATGGTAATTTAGTTAATAGAACTTTAGTTTTTGCTAAAAAATATTTTAATAATAAAATTCCTAATGGAGAAGTGGATATCAATATAAAAGAAAAAATAGATATTTTATATAATATTATAGGAAACCTTATAGAACAAGGAAATTTTAAAATTGCACTTGAGAAAGTTTTTGAATTTATAAGAAGTATCAATAAATATTTTGATGAAAACGCACCATGGATTACTGTAAAAGATGATTTGGAAGTTTGTGGTAACACAATATATAATTGTATTTATTCAATAGCAAATTTAGCAAATTTATTATCACCATTTTTGCCAGAATCTTCAGGTAAAATAAAAGTATGGTTAGCTATTAATGAGGATAGGTGGGAAATAATTGTGCCGAAGTATGGAGTATCAATTGAGGAAGTTACAATATTATTTGAAAGACTTAATAAGAAGATAATAGAAGAAGAGAAAAATAGGTTGGTGGAACTTACTCAGCGAACGTATGTGAGTCGAGTTTCCTTATAAGTAATCTTTAAGCCTTAGACCATTAAGTGGACTTGTCTAAGGCTATTTTTATATCTTAAAGTATCTACATTATTAAAAGTTATACATATTTACAAAATATGTTATAATAAAAACAATAAATAAGTTTAATGTGAATAGTCAATAAATTTAAATATAAGTATAGGCATATTTAAGGAGCGTTTGCTATATGGAATGGAATGAAATTAACAATAGAGAAGATATAGAATATTTGATTAAAGAGTATTGTGGCTTTCATGATTCTTGCTTAGTGGAATTAAATTATAAAAGTGGTACATCTGTAGATAATGAAGGAAACATGGGTTTTGGAATGCCGGAGGATAAAAAACTTCATATGATTTTTCAAAGCCAATGTGCCAAAAAGGTATTAGAATTATGTTTTACAAATGTGAAAAAGTTTCATATAGTTGGTTGGCAAGAACATTATAGTTGTGATATCTTCGATTGCTATTTAGATATACATAATGATTTAATAAGTGGCAGAGATGATAACTTAATTGTTTGGGCAGATAATGAAGGCTTTAATCCTAAGGAAGAAGGAATAAGAGATATATTAAATGAACCAATGGATACATATGTAATTGCATCTCATTTAAAGTGGAGATTCTTACTAAATAATTAACTAATCTTAAAGTGTGAAATGTAAACTGAAGTATTTTTGCAATGCGAAAATACTTGGAAAGGAAATTTATTTATGATAGATGTTTTAAAAAATACTTGCTTTTTTAAGGGAATATCAAATAATGAAATCGAAGAAATACTTAAGTCGGAAGTATATCTTTTAAAGGCATATAAGAAGGGTGAAGTAATAGCAAATCAAGGTGAAAAATGTAATAGTTTATCAGTAATAGTTGAAGGTAAGGCTGTTATTCAGACTATATATGAAAATGGAAAAGTACTGACGTTAGCAACCTTTGATGTTAGTGATGTATTTGCAGAGGCATTATTATTTTCTAAAGCAAGAGAATATCCAGCAACAGTAATGGCTATTGAGGATTGTAAGGTATTATCTTTCCCTAAAAAAAGTGTCTTAGGAATAATTCAAAAGAATACTCAATTTACAGAAAATATATTAGAATTGTTATCACAAAAAATAGTTATATTAAATAAAAAAATAAATCTAATAGAATTAGATTCTATTAGAAGGAAAATATGCAAGGTTTTATTAGATAACTATAAAAGAAATAACACATTTTCTTTTAAGATATCTTCTAAAAAGGATTTTGCGGAAGAACTTGGAATACCAAGGCCATCTCTTTCAAGAGAATTAATTAAAATGAAGGACATGGGACTAATAGATTTTAACTTAAAAGAAATTAAAATTATTGATCTTGAATCCTTAGAAGATGAATTTTTTATGTGAAAATAACTAGGCAGACTCTATAATAGAAGTCTGCCTAATTATTTGGTATATATAAATTGTAAAGGGATAACTAAATTAACCCGTGCAATAACTATATTATAATAGAAAAGGTTAATTAATTAAATACAATTTAGAAAAAATAGTGAAAAAGCCTAAAAAAAGCAATAAAATTTGTATAATACTTATATACAGGTTAACTATTTATATATTTTAATTAAATATTAGACACTTATTAATGTTCATCACATAATAATATAAATGAAAATTAATAAGTTTAAATTTACGAATGATATATATTTCAAATTGACAAACTTACGTAGTAAGGATAAAATTATAATAACTTTTTTAGAATATATATAAATGTTATAAATTTAAAATTAGGAGTTGGGGATAATGAAAGCTATTTTAACAGTAATAGGAAAAGATAAAGTGGGAATAATTGCAGGGGTTAGCAATGAATTATTAAGATTAAACATAAACATATTAGATGTTAATCAAACAATAATGGATAAATATTTTACCATGATAATGATGTTAGATTTAAAAGAATCTAATTCTACCTTTGAGGATATTAAGAGTGCATTAGTAGCAAAAGGTGAAGAACTTGGAGTAGATGTTAAAATTCAAAGAGAAGAAATATTTAATTCAATGCACACTTTATAATTGGAGGTAAAAAATGAATAGTAATAATATATTAGAGACCATAAAGATGATAGAAGAAGAAAAACTTGATATAAGAACTATAACTATGGGAATTTCGTTACTAGATTGTATAGATTCAGATGGAGATAAGGCAAGAGAAAAGATATATAATAAAATAGTTAATAGTGCCAAGGATTTAGTTAAAGTAGGAAGAGAGATTGAAAATGAATTTGGAATACCTATAGTAAATAAAAGAATATCTGTAACGCCTATATCAATAATTGCTGGAGCTACAGACGAAACAGATTATGTTAAGTTTGCACAAACTTTAGATAAAGCAGCAGAAACTTTAGGCGTAGATTTTATAGGGGGATTTTCAGCTTTAGTACAAAAGGGATATACAAAGGGAGATAAAATATTAATAGATTCTATACCAGAAGCATTAGCTAAAACTAACAAAGTATGTTCATCTGTAAATGTTGGTTCAACAAGATGTGGAATAAATATGGATGCAGTTAGAGAAATGGGCGAAGTAATTAAAAAGACTGCTGAGTACACAAAGGAGACAAAGGGATTTGGCTGTGCCAAACTTGTAGTGTTCTGTAATGCTGTTGAGGATAATCCTTTTATGGCAGGAGCCTTTCATGGTGTTGGAGAAGCTGACAGGG
>VSSQ01000556.1_pt1 | contig 22354 bp, 19 predicted proteins | sample 4763081 | NCBI WGS metagenome assembly VSSQ01 (sample SAMN12137344, study PRJNA551015) | bioreactor metagenome | isolation source: SDC9 anaerobic chlorinated ethene degrading culture | place: USA: Knoxville, Tennesee | collected 2015-01-01
CATACTTAATTATTAAATAAAATACAAAATCTTTACATAATAAATATAAAAAACTATAATTAAATAAGATACTTATATTTACATATTATAATTTATTAAATTTAAGAAACCGAGGTTTTCATATATGAAATTTTATAAAAGTATTTTAAACATTCTTATACTATCATTTGTAATTCTTTATCCAATACTCCCTAGCTATGGAGCAATAAATTCAAACTTAATCCTATATATATTATTTCTTTTTCAAGTATTAGGTATATTACTTTTTAAAGAAGAAAGATTAGATATTTTTAAAAAAGTTAGGTTACTTATTAAAGATAAAATTTTCATATCATTATCTTTAATAAATATAATTATGTATTTTTCTACTCTAGTTGCTGATAATAGAAGAATTGCTTTTACTAGTAGCTTAAGATTTTCTATGTATATATTCATTTATTACTCAATATCCTATAAATTAAATGGGAAAAATATATTTAAAATATTATTAAATTCTTATATATTTATTTCAATTCTATCAAGTTTATTTAGTATAATTCAATTACTTAAATATAAATTTAATAATATATCATTAGATGATGAACATAGAATTTCATCTTTTTTAGAAAACTCCAATAATTTAGGTGCATACACTATATTATCTATATTTATAGTTCTTATGTTACTTATTAATAGTAAGAAAAAGAGTGAAAAAATATTTTTATCATTATGCTCAGTCTTGCTTTTTTCTAACATAATTTTATCCCAATCTCGTAATGCCATATTAGCTTTGCTATTAGGATGTATTTTAATAGCAATAGTTTATGATAAAAGATTTTTGATTGTATCAATAATTCTCCCTATAGTATTATTGATTATTCCTCAAAGTAGAATGAGATTCTTAGCTATTCTAGATTTAAATCAAAATAGTAGTAGATTTAAAATATGGAAAATAGCAGAACTTATGATAAAAGATCATCCGTTATTTGGAGTTGGTAATAGTAATTTTGCTACTGAATACCCTGTTTATATATACCATAATCCTGATCTAATGATTCATGGTAGCTATAGGGCACTACATCCACATAATATCTTTTTAAAAATACAATCTGAGCTAGGCATTTTAGGTAGCATATTTTTTCTTTTATTTTTAGGTTTAACAATATTCTCATTGATAGCTTATATTAAGAATTGTAAGAATAATGAACTAAAGCCTATATTAGTTGGAGTAACAATCGCATTTATTAGCTTTCAATTTATGAACTTATTAGATTGCTATTACGACTCATTAAAAGCGATTATCACAATGTTTATTGTGTTATCAATTGCAAGTTATTGTAACAATATTAATAAAGATTTATTATAAATATAAAAAACTTTGCAACTACAGTATATAGTTTCATTGCTTTGCTTTAGATAAATAGAAGCCACTAATTTGTAAATTAGTGACTTCTATTTATTATTTATTCCAATCTCTATTTGTTAAATATTGAATAAAAGGTTCTCTAAGTTCTTCTCTTTTCAAAGCATATTCTACTGTTGCTTGCAGGAAACCTAATTTATCTCCCACATCATATCTTTTTCCTTCAAAATTATAGGCATACATAGCTTCATTTTCAATTAAAGTTTGTAATGCATCTGTAAGTTGAATTTCTCCGCCTTTACCTGGTTTAGTATTTTGTAAAATATCAAATATTTGTGGAGTTATTATATATCTTCCTAATATAGCAACATTACTTGGAGCTTCTTCTATAGCTGGTTTTTCAACCAATTTTTTTACTTTATAAACTCTATCTTCAATATGAATTCCATCTACTATTCCATATTTATTTACATCTTCTTGATTTACTGTTTGAACCCCTAAAATAGAAGTTTTATATTCCTTATAGCAATTCATTAATTGCTTTAAGCAAGGAATTTCTGAGTCTACTACATCGTCACCTAATAATACTGCAAAAGGCTCATTACCAACAAATGCTCTTGCACATGAAATTGCATGCCCTAATCCCTTAGGCTCTTTTTGTCTTATATAATGAATATCTACCATATCAGATATTCCTCTTACAAGCTCTAAAAGATCTTCTTTATGATTTTTTTCAAGTTCCATTTCTAATTCTACTGATTTATCAAAATGGTCTTCTATGCACTTTTTATTTCTTCCTGTGATTATAAGAATTTCTTCTATTCCTGATGCAACAGCCTCCTCAATAATGTATTGAATAGTTGGCTTATCAACTATTGGAAGCATTTCTTTAGGCTGTGCTTTAGTCGCTGGTAAAAATCTAGTTCCAAGACCAGCTGCTGGTATAATAGCTTTTCTTACTTTCATATCTATCCCTCTCATTCATATATCTTTACATAATATAACCAATTTTTATTTTAACATATTAAAATATATAATTCAATTTATACGCCAATTTAATTGAATTATTTTACAATTTTATCAATAATACTTATAATCTTTTTAATAAAACTATGTTCTTTTAATATTATAGATTATTATACTTATAAAATCATGATTATCTAATACTTCTTATAAATTCTATATATTTATCATGATTAATTGCAAAATTTCCTGATACTTTTTCACCATCATTAATATTTTTAGTCACTACAGATCCAAGACTTATACTAACCTTATTCCCTAAAAGTAATCCATTAGAAATAATAGAACCTAGCCCAACCCATGAATCCTCTCCTAATATAGTTCTTCCCCCAAAAGTTGTTCTTGATGCAACTAAACATCTTTTTCCTATTTTAACACCATGCTCTATATGAACTAAATCATCTAGTTTAGAATAATCCTCTATTATTGTATTATCCCAAGTATAAAGTGCTTTATCTATACATGAATTATATTGAATTTCTACATTGTTTCCTATAATTACTCCGCCGCAATGATTAACATTCATTATTATTCCATCTACCCTCTTATATTCATATCCTTCACCACCTAAGACTACACCAGATCTTATAATAGAATTATCTCCTATTACTGTATTCTCCCTAATAACAACAAATTCTTCTATTTTTACGTTATTACCTATCCTTACATTTTTTTTACTTATAGAAGCTAGAGGATTTATTTCACAATTTTCGCCAAATATAGTATCAAACTCTTTCCTTTTATAACTATCTATTTGAGACAATTTATTATGTAACTTGAAATAATCCATTCTAGGATTACTTGAGATTATAATTCCATATTTATTTTTAAGTTTATCACCTATTTCTTTTGTTGTTATTAAACAAGTAATTTTATCACTTAACCCACTAATATATTTTTCATTTTCAATAAAAGAAAGTAACTTTTCTTCACATACTGAAACTGCTAGACCTAAAGATGTGAATTCCCCATCTTTAAGAAGATTCAAGTTTTCTATTAATTTTGTAATTTCACTTAATAACATTTTATTTCCTCCTAAGCCTTCTATATTTAATAATAACTTCAGATATAAATTTCAAATATATTATACCATTTTTTCACTAATGTTTTAATTTATTAATTCATTGAATATATTGTCGTATTATGTTAATATAAAACCTGCATATTTAATATTTATATAAAAAAATTATACTTTTCTTGTTGAATTATTAAGTTTTTATTATTTATGATATTTTTGACTCAATTAAATTTATTAGTTGAAAATTATATAGAAAGTATTTATATGGAGGAAATAAAATAATGAAAAAAAGTACAAAAGATTCTATTATTGTTGGCTTTGCCTTATTTTCAATGTTCTTTGGAGCAGGTAATCTTATATTTCCAGCCTTCCTTGGAAATAGGATAGGAAGCCAATATTTATTAGGTATTATAGGATTTATTACTACTGGAGTTGGACTTCCACTCCTAGCTATCTTTGCTTGCTCAAAAGGAGATGGAACTTTTGAAACCCTTTCAAATAAAATAGGTAAAAAGTTTTCAATAATACTTACTGCTGCTCTATTCATAGCCGTCGGACCCCTGCTTGCAATTCCAAGGACAGCAGCTACTACTTTTGAACTTACAATAAGCCCCTTTTTCCCTAGTGTATCTCCATTTATAGTTATGACTATATATTTTATAATAAACTTATTTTTTGTTTTAAAAAGTACTTCTATAATTGATACACTTGGTAAATACTTAACACCAGCTTTAATAATTTTACTTGTAATTCTTATTACTAAAGGATTTTTTATACCTATTGGAAATATAGTTGAAACTGATGCTATTAATGTTTTTCCATCTGCTTTGCTAGAGGGATATCAAACAATGGATGCTATAGCTGCTCTATTATTTGCAGGTATAATAACTGATTCATTAAAAAATAAAGGATACAAAGATAATCAAATGTCTACTATGATATTAAAATCAAGTTTTGTTGCAATTATTGGGCTTGCTTTTGTTTATGGAGGACTAACTTATATAGGTGCTCAAACTGTCAACTTAGCATCAAGTGATATTGGAAAAACTACACTTCTAGTATTAATAGCTAAAAATATACTAGGTCAAATTGGCCCTATAGTAATTGGAGTTGCTATGGGTCTTGCATGTTTGACAACATCTATTGGATTATTAACATCTAGCTCAAAATTTTTTGAAAGAGTATCAAAGGGTAAGTTGCCATATAATTTAAATGCTATTGTTATATCTATTATTAGCTTAACAATCGCAACTCTAGGCGTTGATAAAATAATAGTTTTATCAATTCCAATACTTAATATATTATATCCTGTATCAATTACTTTAATTGCTACTACTCTTTTATCTAATATATTAAAAAATATTAATGCTATAAGATTTGGAGTTTATACTTCATTGATTTTTGGAATACTTTTTGAAATTCCTTTGATTAATTTAAGTTTTATTCCACTTTCAAATCTAGGATTTGGATGGGTACTTCCTACTATAATTTCAATAATAATAGGATACGTTATTTTTTCTCCTAGAAACAAAAATGCTATACAATTAGACTAAGCAAAATTTCTAGTTAGAAGTTCATAAAGCACAGTTTACAGCTTTTTATTTTTATAAGTATTAGGGAACATGGTTAAGTATAAAATCGATAATTAAAATTTGAGGAATATTTAATTAAGTATATACTTAATTAATGAGCTTCATTCTAAATTATAACTGAGTTCAATCTATTAAGTATCCAGTGATTAATATTAAAAACCTTGATTTGCTTATTTACTATTTAACTTTAAAAATCCTAAAATCTATTACCCTTTACCTGCTAGCTGTTACTTGTTCCCTAAACTCAACTGTGAACTAAAAAACTGTTACCTGACACCTATCACCTATTACCTCTATTACCTGCCTGTTACTTTATAAAAAAACTGTGAATTGTGCACTGTGAACTAAATAAATTGCTTTGCAATTTATAACTAACGTTAACTATCATAAATAGTACTTTTCCTTTTTAGATCTCTTGAATTTTTTCAATAAAATATGAGTTATAAATGACGTTATTATAATAATTATTATTCTTAACAAAAATAACCTTTTTTCAAATAAAGAATTCTGGAAATAGAAATCATTAATTAAATTGCTTAAATATGGCGCTATTATTATTCCTATAAAGGTTTTTAGCATAAACTCAGCGATTTTCTTAGGGAAATTAAGAATTATTCCTTCATTCATATGTTCTACTAACATATTATCGGTTAATCTTTTTGCTATTAATATTAAAATTACTCCTGTTATTATAAAAAAGGCCGATATGGTAATTATTTGTAATTTACTCATACTATTTCCTATAGGAACTCCATTTAGATATTCCATTATCCCATTATATACATATCTTATTCCTTTATTTTCATAATTAATATAGCTATAAAGCCCTGATTGTAAATTTATCAATAAAGCAATAAAATATATAAATATAAATATTCCTGAACCTATTAGATAATATGTATTTGCAAAGATTGAATCCAACAATGCTAATCCACCTATTGTAATAATTGATATACTAATTATTCTAATTACATCTATAGAAATACTTTCATTAAAACTTCCAATATATCTAATAATTTCAGCATTTTTTATTACTCCCTGTCCTATAATAATTAAATAAGCTATTAAATAAAGTATTGCACAAATTATTATTAGTATAAGTTCCCTTTTTCTTATATCTAGTCTTGAAAATGGTCCAGATAATAAGGTTGACCACTTTTTTCTTTTAAACATTCCTACTATTATTATATAACAAATTATTAAATATAATATTAATATAACTACACATTCAAAAGAATAAATAAGATTATGATTGTATCCATTATAAAGATTTTCTCTTAATCTCCAATTAAAATATTCATCAATAATAATTTTAGTAATTAGAAATGTACCTACATATGCTATAGCTAAAGGAAGGATTATTTTGGCATCTCCTTGATAAAATAAACTTTTATTCAAATATTTCTTCATAATCGCACTTCCCTCCTAATCTATGTATAAATATTTCTTCAAGACTTAAATCTATTTCTTCCATAAATAAAGGCTTAAATCTATTTAATTTTTCCTTGAAGTCATCATTGTAATTTTCTGTTATAATAGTAAATACTCTTCCAACTTGTGAAATGCTAAATATACCTTCTATATTTAAATCCTCTTCATAAACTGGCATATCAAATGCCACCTGAATTTTCTTTATATTTTTCTTTATATTTTCTAGTGAATTATAATATTCAAGTTTTCCATCATTAAGTATCATTATATCATCACATACTCGCTCAAGTTCTCCTAAATTATGCGAACTTATTATAACTGATTTTTCTTTACCATATACTTCATTCATGATTATTTTCAAAACATTTTCTTTTAAAATAGGATCCAATCCTGATGTTGGTTCATCTAACACTAAAACTTCACACTCTAATGAAAATGCAAGCATTAAATTAACTCTCATTTTCATACCTTTAGATAATTGTAGAAATCTTTTATTTAATGGAATTTTAAAAAGTCTATTAATCTTATAAAATTTATCTTCATTAAAATCGGGATATATAATTTTATAATAATTTATTATTTCTTTTAAGGTTATTAAATAAAAACTACTGTGCTCATCTGGAACAAAAGCTATTCTTCTCTTTATTTCTGGATTATCATAAACTTCTTTTCCATTTAAAAAGACATCTCCATAGCTTCCCTTGTATACCCCAACTATTCCTCTTATTAAAGATGTTTTGCCCACTCCACTTGGCCCTACAATCCCTAAAACCTTTCCTTTATCCAAAGAAAAACTTATATCTTCTAATATCTTAGTATCTCCATAATTTAAGGAATAGTTTTTCAATTCTAACATATTATATTCCTCCTCTTATTTCCTTAAATCCTTCACTTAACAATAAAATCAAATCATTTTCTTCAATTCCTAGGTAATTAGCTTCTAATATTAATCTTTTTATATCTATAATTAATTTACTCTTCTTATCCTCTGAAGCTTTTTTCTGGTATTTGTCTGATACAAATGTTCCTTTACCTTTTATTGTTTCTACAATATTATCACTTTCAAGTTCTCCGTATGCTTTACTGACAGTATTAGGATTTATAGTTAGTATAGTTGATAACTCCCTGATTGATGGTAACTTATCTCCTGGTTTCACTATACCTTTTAATATAAGTTCTTTTACCCCAATTATAATTTGTTCATAAATAGGTGTACTACTTCTTGAATCAATTATTAACATAAGCTCACCTCACCTAAAAAACTATTTATGTTCTATAGTATAATAATCAACTACATACCCATCTCCCTCATCTATAACTATTAAATAAAAATCTATTAATGTGCCTACTTCTTCGTTAGACATTTTTTCCTTATATATTTCATCATATGATTTATATATTCCCTCTTTATTCACTGTTCCGTCTGAATTCACAAAAACTTTATCTACTTCATTATTATAAATAACTGAAGCACTTAATTTATAAGTTCTGACTTCCTTTGTTTTAGGATAATTTGGTATATTCTTAAAGGATTCTTCATAATTCACTCTTAGATTTCCTAAATTCTCTATATTTACTTCACTTATTTCATAACTTAAAAATATTGGTATTTGTTCATTAATGTATTTATTTGAATTATAATCATTTAAATATAATCTATATCTTCTTGATATACTTTCAAGAAATTCTTTTGGTGTAATATTGTAGTATCCATTTCTATTTTTAACCACTTCATAACTATTAGCATATCCAATAAAATTAGTTATTGCTTCTTCTGGAGTATCGTATCTTACTTGTTTATCATATATTTTAGTCTTATCTCCAAATGATGTTATTATAATAAATATTATTATAAGTCCACTTACTGCTAAAAGTGTAGATTTTTTCATATAATCCCTCCCTTATTTAGAAAATAAAAAAATACTAAGTGTATTACTCAATGTAGTACACTTAGTATTATATGGAATAATTTGTTTTTTAACAATCATTATTTTCTTAATATGTATATATTAATCTTAAAGTTTTCTTAAGATTATTATCTCTTCATATTTTTATTTATTTCATATCTGAACTTGAAAAATTATTAAATGGGAAGTTAACAGGCATTCCTGTTTTTCTTGATTTATACGCAGCTAAAATTATTGATAAAGGTACTATAGCATCTTCACCACTTACATATGGTTTTCTATCTTCCTTTACAGCTTCTATAACATCTCTAAATAAAGGAGTATGCCCTTTACCATACACACTATCTATCTCAACTTGCAAATCTTTTTTAACTGATTCTTCATCTTCACCTTCAAATCTCCAAGTCTTAAGTTCATTTACAGCAAGTCCGCCTATTACTACAGTTCCCTCTGTACCAAATACGCTTAACGTTTCTTCTAAATTTTTTGGATATACAACTGCACTACCTTCTACAATTCCTATAGCTCCATTTTTAAATCTAACTACTATAGCTCCAAAGTCCTCTGCTTCAATTTTGTTTCTAAATGTATCACATTCTGCATAAACTCTTTCTACTTCAGATCCAATCATCCATTGTAGTAAATCTATATTATGTATGCATTGATTCATTAAAGTACCACCATCTAAATCCCAAGTGCCTCTCCATGGAGCTTGCTTGTAATAATTATCATCTCTTCTCCAAAGAATCCTGGCTGTTCCATTCATTATTCTTCCTAATTTTTCTTCTTCTACAGCTTCTCTAAGCTTTTGAATTGGTTTATTAAATCTATTTTGATGTGCAACTGATAGCTTAACATTATTTTTCTTTGCCACTTCTATCATTTCATTAGCATCGTCTATAGACATAGCCATTGGTTTTTCCACTATTACATGTTTTCCTTTATTCATACAGTAAATAGCTATTTCAGCATGATATCCGCTTTCTGTAGCTATAGTAACAACATCTATATCTTCTTTTTCAAGCATTACTTTATAATCTTTATACACGCCAATTTTTAAGGATGATTCATTCATCTTTTCAAGATATTCATTCTTCTTTTCTTCTGCTAACTCTATTTTTACATCACATGTTGCAGCCAAAGTTGCTAAATCCTTATTTTCAACTAGTCCTTCTACATGCTTATATGAAATTCTTCCACAACCAATAATTGCAAAATTCAACTTTTTCATTTTTTTCCCACCTTATAAACATTTTATTATAGTTTTTATTATTAAATAGATATCTATTAATATATTATTTTTCTCTATATACTCTAAATTTAATTCTAACTTATCTTTCATTATTACAGTTATATAGTATTCTTCTGGATTATCCACTTTTCCTAATATATCATTTTCATCCTTATATCTCAATGAAGCTAAGTCCGTAATACCTGGTTTTACATCTAAAACCTTTCTTTGCTCTTCACTGTATAATTTTACATATTTAGGCACCTCAGGTCTTGGTCCAACCAAACTCATATCTCCCTTAAATACATTAAATAATTGTGGTAATTCATCAAGCTTATATTTTCTTAGAACTTTACCTACAGAGGTTATTCTCTTATCCTCTCCTATAGTTATTTGCTTTCCAAGTTTCTCAGCATTAGGTACCATAGTTCTAAATTTTAATATTTCAAAATTTTTCATATTTTTACCTACTCTGACCTGTTTAAAAAAAATCGGTCCCTCTGATGAAGCTTTTATTAATATACATATAATTATCAGTATCGGAGATAAAAATATCAATCCTAATCCAGAAGCTAATATATCCATTAATCTTTTTAATAATTTATTTACTAATTTCATAGTACTCTCCTCTATTGTGGTATCTACATAAATTCATTAATATTATCCCTATAAAATAATACAAATAATATCATAAAAGTTGGTGTAAAGCTATATATTTGATTAATATTATAGAAATTCATTCCTGTAAGATTTCCATACAATAATATTACCCCCATAATAATTAACAATGAAAGATAATTTAATTTAATTTTCTTATTTCTTTCCCTAAAGAATTTTATTAATGATTCAATTGTTATTATTAATAATAGTATTAATGATACTATCATAAAAGGTAATCCTAATTCAGAAGACATATTTATTAAAATGTTATGGGAATCACTGTACCCTTTATTAGTTCCTGAATACTCATTAAAGAAATACTTGAAGTTTCCTGCTCCAACCCCTGTATATTTATAATCATTTGTTACTAATATACCTGTTTCCCATAATATTTGCCTAGTCTTGCTCTGACTTTTTATTATTTTAGCTAATACTCCACCTATCTGTACATCTTCTAAGTTTTTTCTATCAATATTATCAGCTACTATCATTTCCTGTAATTCTTTAATGCTTTCATCATTCGCTACATCACTTCTACTAGTCACATTATAAGATAAAATACCTCCAAATACTAAGAATACTGCAACATATTTCTTCCAATTTTTTATATTGAAAATTATATAAGCAATAAATATAGCTACAAATGATAATAATGCTCCTCTAGACATTTGCATAGAAATTATGAATGACATTGTCAATACTATAATAGTCCATATGTTTTTCCATCCATTTTCTTTAACCCATTTATTCAAAACTAATACATATGCTAATAAAAAGTAGCTTAGAATAAAGTTTGATCCTAAAGGGCCAAACAGTCTTATATTTTTATTACCTTGTATCCATGTTAAAATGAATTGAAGTATATCTGGAGCTGATGAAATTATGCATCCCAAAACAAAGGAAATTAAAATCTTTTCATAGAATCTTTCCCTATCTCTTAAATTAATAGCTCCTATTATATAGAAAAATATTATAAATGGTAAAAATGATAGAGTTATTATCATAAATGATAATTGTTTGTTGTATGCAAAAATTATATTAATAATTAGTAATATAATTAATATTGATTTTATTATTTTATTTTTTATTACTAATTTATCTCTATTAATATTTTTAAATACTTTATGCTTTAGCATTATAAGAAGTGTTCCAATATAAAAGATTGAATATACTATCCATTGATAATCAAGCATCTTTGCTCTATTCATTAAATATCCTGTTATTGGTATCATTGGAACTAAAAATGTAAATATCAAAATAGAATTTTCTAATGAAATAAGCATTAAATTTACTAGTATTATACAAATTGGAATTGCTAAAATACCTATAGCAGTTGTAAACAATCCCGCTTTTCCTCCTAATACTAAGAATAGTGCTGCTTCTAATATTATACATATTATTATATTTATTAATAAAACTTTCTTATCTAATCTCATCCTTTTATCCTTTCATATAAGTTTTTCATTATCTAATAATATTTTTCTACTAAATTAACAATATCTATACCGGATAATCCAATTGAATTTTCTAAATAGGCATATTTTAATATCTCTTCATAAACTTTTTCCCATCCACACCAATTACTATTACTATCTAAAGAAGAATTATGCCATAATAAAGCGAAAACTCCATTATATTTTTTAACTATATCATATATTTCCTTACATTTCTCTATAGCAAGGTCTATATCCATTCCCATATAACTATCACTATTTAAAGTTGTATCCATTATTATAAGTGGAATTTCCCAATAATCCAACTCTTGTTCTTCATTTAAATCATATATTTTAAATTGCGAACATGTCCCACACCTAAATCCTATATTTTCTGCATATCCTACTGTTGAATCATATTTTAATCCAAGTTCTTTATGAATTCTCCATGTTTCCTTGATATTAAATCTTAAAAAATGTTGTCTAATACCATATATTTTCATATTAACTTCATTTTCTAATTTGTCTATTTCATGTTTAAGAACATTTTCATTGTTATAACTATTATAACTTCCATGAATTCCAATTTCATTTTTATACTCTTTTAATTCATTGAATATTCTTTTTAATTTTTTATTTTTTATAGAATAATTATTATCCTTTGTAGTTTCTCCACCACTCATAAAATAGTAACTAGCCCTAAATCCATATTTTTTTTCTAATTCTAGAAAATATTCAAATTTCCAATATGGATCATTCTTAGGGTTCAGTATATATTTAAAATTTCCTCCAATTAAAGAAAGTGATTTTTTTATATTCTTTTCCCTTATTATGGATGATGCTAATTTTCTATAAAACTTATCATTATATTTAGATATAGAATCTATATCATGACTTATGAAAATTTTGCCTTTTTCAAAAAATTTATCTAATATATTAATTTTAGGGTTTAGTTTCAAAATTAACTTTTTTAAGAAAATGGAATACTCATTTACTATAGGTCTATCAAGCAAAGATTCTTTAAATAATATTGAATCTTCAATAGAAAATCTATTATGATTTTCTAAGTTATTTCCTATCACATATTCTTCATATCTACTTAACAAAAAAAATGTATCTGATACTATATCAAAATTTACTAAAATCAAATTATCTATTACATCATAATTATAATCAATATCATCTGAGAAAAAACTAACTAACTCTTTAGTTTTACAAACTTTTTTAGGTAATGAATCTTTAGTTTTATAACCTACTTTAAATAACTTTTGATAATTCTTTATTATTATTTGACTATAAATTTCTTTTTTAAAGCTTTCTTTTCCATAAGTAATTAAAATATCATTTTCATTTAATTCTTCATTTCTATATATCTTATAATCAAATCCAATAGTTCTTAATAGAGATTCTAATGAGTATAATGTTTGCTTCTCATATAATTCTAAGCATGTTTTTATGTATATCATATAATATTACCTTCTTTTTATAATTCTTCTTAAACTTTTAGAATTATTAATAACATCACTAATAATACTTCTAAAATTCACCTTATATCCTTTACTTATATTATAATATTCTTTTCTTACAGCACCAAAAGAACTAAAGAATTTTTCAATACTTTCTATCATACTTCCTTCAAAGTCAAAATCTAATTCATTTTCTAACGAAAATTTTATAGCATTTAATAATAACATAGATGTTGCATTAGTTGATTTAAACTCTGGATTAACTCCACCCATTAAATAATATACACTATTATTATCCCATACCAGATATATTGCTGCATGTATATTGCCCTCATTATCTTTAGCGCATAAAATTTTTCTGCAATTTCGACTAACACATTCATTATCTAGCCTTTTTACTAAATCCATAGAATATGGGTTTACCATTCCTTTTCTAGAATAAGTCATAGTATTTATTTTATAAAATTCTTCTATACTTATATTTTCAGATATACCAACAAACTTTTCTGCTTTTCTTATTAAATTTCTTGTAGTGCTATCTATGTCTTTTTCATCCCATTTACTGTCATAATTTATAATATAACTATATCTGGTTGTCTGTTTAAAGCCATTCCAATATAATGGAAGCCAGTTATTAAAATTATAATTATAATTTTGATTATAATTGGTTAAATTCAAATTCTCTAATTCCTCAATTAATTCTTTTATCACTTTTCTTTCAAAGGAAACTTTACTTGTTAATTTCTGATTTTTAGGATAATTAAGTAATATTCCATTTCTAGGAGTAAGTGAAGCTTGAGATATATTAATTGTATTCTTTTTTTTATTAAAACTATAAGGTAATGCCCCTTGTATGCTTCCACCTTTTTCAACTAATAATACATCCCATTTATCTTCTCCTGATGTTATATCAAGCCACCAAGGTTGCGAAAATATTTCTATATTATTCTCTATACAAAACTTATAATATTTCTCTTTATTATTCATATTTATCCCCTTCTTAAATGCTATTAATTGTATTAATAATCCTTATATAAACATTTCCATCTGGTGAAAATATATTGTTATCTATAATATCATAGTCTATCTCTAAGTCATTATTTACTAAGACTTTTCTCAATTCATTTGATGTATTTATTCCATAAGAAATATTATTTTTCACAAAATCTCCTTGATCATAATAATTTTTTAATAAACAGCATACTGAAGGCTTTCTAAGAATAGCTCCATCAAGTACTACAGTAGAATGAACTGTAAATATTAAGTCACACCATATTATGGCATCATATAAATCAATTTCCTTTTCAACTCTTATATTATCATAGTTATATTTCTTAATCATACTATAATAATACTCTTTATTAGGATCATTTGGATGCAATTTAATTAATATCTCTATATTATCTAAACCTTTAATAGATTCGAAAAGTATATTTGTAGCCTCATAAGTCAAATCATCTATAGGTTGAGTAGCATATAATATCTTCTTAGTATTACTTCTATTTATATTAGACAGATTTGCTTTCTCAATTAAGAAGTCTGTTCTGCTTTGTCCTACTACCTTTGTATTATATAAAGAATATACATTAGTTTTTAATAATATATCTTGAAAGGATTTTCCCCATAAAAATGTCATTGTTGGGACTAGTATTTTTTGATTAGTTGGAGTAAAGTATGCATATGATACATCTGAAATTATTCCATGTTGTATTCCAAATGTAGGTACTCCCAACTTATTTGCACCAACTATAAAACATCTAGCTCTATCTGCTTCATTAGTCGCAATTAACTTATTTATGTTTAATTTTTTTCCAAAATAACTTGCAGTCTCTATTTCAATTGCATAGTTAATATATATCGATTCAAGATTTTTTAAATATTCTTTATAAAAAAATTCACTTACATTATAGGATTTACTTATTTCTAATTTATAACTTTCTAGTTTATATAATTGATCTTCGATTTTATTATTATTCTTTAAAAATTTCTTTCTTAAAATTCGTTTTAAAATTAAAAAACATTCATATGGAATGAATTCGTTTCCTAAAAAACTTGCTTTTCTTATAATGTCATTATTATTTAATAACTGAAGTTTTATAACATTTGTATTTTTCGAAAGCTCATCCAAAACCTTACCATATTGAACATCATAATATTTTATTTCATTATTGATTGTTATTTGGCTAATATCAGCCGCTTGTGTTATTGCTAATATATTTTCTTTATTTCCTTTTAAATATATTTTTATAAAAGAAATAAAGCCCTTAAGGATTCTTGATATATTTTTCAAATTATATTTACTACTTTTTACTAACTTTGAATCTAACTTATTACATTTAATTTTAAATATTTCGGTTGTTATTCTATGAAATTCAATATTGTCAGTGTTAATAATTATATTATCTCCAAACTCATTAATTATAGACTCAATAGTACTAAATGCTTTTAAAAATTCTTTTATATTGTTACATAATGTACTTCTATAAAAACTATACAGTTTTAAATCATTAAAACTGTATAGTTCTTCAATATTCCAATTGATTTCTAAATCTTTAATTATCTCTTTTAGCTTATTTTCTATATTTATATTTTTAATAATATCATCAACTTTTATCAAATTTCCATTATCAATAATATTGATTTCATTATTAATTATATTAATTTCCTTCATCATATCACTACTCTTCTTTTCCTAATGCTACTTCTGAGTTCCCCCCTACATTATATGTAGGAACTATCTCATGAAGCTTATATTTGATTTTCTGAATATCACATTCATTAAGAAGCCCTTTTAATTGAACTAATTTATCCTCTAATTCTACTATATCTGTAAAAGTAGGATTTCCTATATAAATTTTATTATGGGCAGTATCTCTTAATCCTTCTTCACTCATTAGTAATTCTTCATATAATTTTTCACCTGGTCTAAGTCCAGTAATTTCTATTTTAATGTCTTTATTTGGCTCTAACCCAGATAATCTTATTAAATCTTCTGCTAAATCATATATTTTCACAGGGTTTCCCATATCTAAAACAAATATCTCTCCACCTTTAGCAAAGGCTCCTGCTTGTAAAACTAATTGTGCTGCTTCGGGGATTAACATAAAAAATCTTGTTATATTTTTATGGGTAACAGTTACCGGTCCCCCCTCTGATATTTGTTTTTTAAACAATGGTATTACCGAACCATTACTTCCTAAGACATTACCAAATCTTACTGCGACGAACTCTGTATCACTAATTTCATTTATAGCTTGCACAATCATCTCACACAATCTTTTAGTGGTTCCCATAACATTTGTAGGATTTACAGCCTTATCTGTTGATATTAGAACAAATTTCTTTACTTTATACTTATCTGATAATTTTGCTAGATTATATGTTCCAAATACATTATTTTTTATAGCTTCTTTTGGGCTATCTTCCATTAATGGCACATGCTTATGTGCTGCTGCATGAAATACAACATCTATTTTATAATATTTGAATATTTCCTCTAATCTCTCTTCATCTCTTACTGATCCTATTAATGTAATTAAATTTAATTTAGGATATTTATACTTTAATTCATTTTGTATATCATAGGCATTATTTTCATATATATCAAATATTATTAATGTTTTTGGTTTAAATACTGATATTTGTCTACATAATTCTGAACCTATAGACCCTCCACCACCAGTAACTAAAATTGTTTTGTTAAATATATAATTTGATATACCATTGCTATCTAATGTCACAGGATCCCTACCTAATAAATCTTCTAATTCCACATCTTTAATTTTACTAACTGTAGCTTCTCCTGATATAATTTCAAACATCCCAGGAATTATTTGAACTTTACAATGTGCTTTAGTACATATTTCTATTATCTCATTTTTATTTTTTGAATCTAATGTAGGTATTGCTATAAGAATAACATCAATTTCTTTTTCCTTCGCTAAATGAGGTATATCACTTCTGTTACCCTCAACCTTAATACCTGATATTCTTTTTCCAATTTTATATCGATCATCATCAATTAATACAACTGGGTTATATTTCAATTCTCTTCTTGACAACATTTCATTTATTATCATAGTTCCTGCTGATCCAGCTCCAACTATCATTACTCTTTTTTGATCCGGAGAATTTTTATATGGTAAATATATCAATGTCCTTCTATATATTCTATATAGAATTCTTAATCCTATCACAAAGCATATAGTTAATACTGTTCCTATAACACATATATTTATAGGAATCGTAGCTCCAATAAATCTAGTATAAACTATAGATAGAATACCTGCTAAAGCTCCTCCTGCTACTCCTAAAATGAATTCATCTGTTCCTGTTAAATCCCATAACGAGTTGTAAAGTCTAAATATATAAAATGAAACTATAAATATACAACTAACAATTATAAAATCATGCATATATATAGTTGCTATTTTAGTAAATTCATCAGATGAAGTAATATTAATGGCTATTAAATATGACATATTAATTAAAAATGCATCTATCACCATTAGTAATACTGTTTTTAGATATCTCATCTTTCTTCCTCCAAGATTATATTTAACAAAGTTCTATTATTTATGACATTTTTAATTATACTACTACCAATTTAATATGTCTATAAACTTAATATTTCTAGCTTTCACTGTTTTGAGACACAGTAAAATATATATTTTTACACCTTATTTTCTTTATAATTTTTTAGTCTTTTTTAAACTATTATATATTTGCTTTACTGCGTTATAGTTCAATGCAAGTATTATAACTAATAAAATTATTACTATTATTGATTTTATTATTATAGAAATAACCAATTTATCACTTGGAATCTTAAAAGCGCTTAATGATATAAATAAAAATAAAAATGCAATCGAAAACATCTTTATAATATTAAATTTTAAAGGTTCTATTTTTTTAGATATAAAATATATTAATATACATGATATTAACATTGATAATAAGCTTGCAATTCCTGCTCCTACTCCTCCAAAATAAGGAATTAATAAAATATTCAAAATAGAGTTTAATAGTGCTCCTGAAAAAGTTCCAATTGCAATAAATTTAATTCCTCTTTTGTTATAAAATAATGGATTTACAAAAAAGTAATATATTCCATTAAATACAAATGCAAAGCTTATAAAAGGTATTACCTTCCACCCTTCATAATATCTTTCATCCACTACTAATTTAAATATTTCAGGACCAAAAAGTGACATTCCCATAGCCATAAAACAATATACTATAGTCAATGTCTCAGCCATCGATATTATTTCATCTTCATTTTTTTCCTTTTCTCTCATCCGTTCAAAAAACCATGGTACATATGCTTGATTTATTGCTGATGTTAAAACATTAATAATATTACCAAACTGTGCTGCTGTAGAATAAATTGATGTTGCTGCTCTACTTACTATTCCATTTATAAATAATCTATCTATCATGGAAACAGCCCAACCTGAAAGAGTATGTGGTAATAATGGTAATGAATATTTTAGGCCCTGCCATAAGTACTCTTTATTAACTTTCAAAGTAACTTTAGGTAAAAATGCTCTTACTGTATATATAAAAAATATGGTATCTGTAATTGCCAACGCCAATAATGAACCTAACGCTCCTAATCTAAATCCAACTATAAATATTAAATTTAGCGCCAAATTAACAATGAAGTATAATAAATTATTACTAGCATACTTTCTACTTTCTTCCTTCGCTTGTAATGTACTTTGGAAGATAGTATAAATAGGATTAAAAGTTATAGATATTATACCTAAAAATACATATGGATAAAATTCGATTTCACCTACTAGAGGCATTATTAATATTTTTTTGAAAACAATGATAATTGTAGTCAACACTAAACTATTAATAATTACAAATGAAATGCAAGTACCCCAAAAATCTTTCAATTTTTTTTCATCATCTTTATAATCAACATAAAATCTTATTACAGCAGAATTTAATGACAAGCTATAAAATATACTTAAAAAAGCAACTATTGGAGTAATAACATCTGTAATTCCTTTTTCATCCGGTGATAACAATGATGTGTAAACTGGTATTAAAAATAATCCTATACATTTTTGTAATATTTGTACTAAACTGTAAATACCAGAACTTTTTAATAATCTCATTTTGCTAGACATATTCCACCTACAATTATATAAACTTTCTTTTTGCCTTTGTTTAAAAATTTAGTCTCATTAGATTTTAATATTACTAAATCTTTTTTATAATTTTTAATAGACTTTAAGCTTATATTTCCCTTCAAATTATTTATCTTCATATTACTAAACTTGACTTCTCTATTATAACCATGACTATATATCACGCAAAAATTCTTTTCTATTTTATTAATATAAAACTTCATATGTTTATATTAATAAATATACTTTTTGTATCTTGATAAATTAGTCCAATATGGATTTATTTCTGTCTCATAAGCTGATACATATAATTTCTATCATTTCTTATGTTATTCTTCAATTTTTCTATATTATGAATTATTGTAAAATACTTTCTATATTAGCAAACAGCTGAATTTTTTAATATCATTATTATATATCATCATTATATAAAATAGTATAACTTAACATAAATTTAATTATTGTATTTAGATTGAATTTATAGAAAAAGTGGATTTCATAAAAAAATCCACTCAAATTTAATAAAATTATACTATAGAATAAATTAACATATACTTTTTATAACTTTGCATATCTTAATTATTTCATCTTCTTTTAGACTCACTGAGCTTGGCAAGTTTATGCCATGTTTCTCTAAATATTCACTATTTGTCATATCCCCATATTTACATTTAATGTAAGGATTCATTTTATGTACTAGCATAAAAAATGGCCTTGATGCTATACCATTATCTTGCAAAATTTTAATTAACTCATCTCTTGAAACCTTAAAATTTTCGGTTACTAAAAGTGAATATAACCAATAGCTATTATTTATACTATCATCTTGTTTTACTAATTCAATTCCATTTATTCCTGATAACATTTTATTATATAGCTCTGCATTTTTCCTCTTAGAGTTAAGATACTCTGGTACCATCTCTAACTGTGCAACACCCATAGCTGCTAAAATATTAGGCATTCTAAAATTAAACCCTATTTCTTCGTGATACATGGCCCCATTTTCCATAATCGTTTTTGTTTGGTTAGATAAATACTTAGCTCTTTTAGCAACTTCTTTATTATTAGTAACTAACATACCGCCAGCTCCAGTTGTAATCAATTTATTTCCATTAAAACTAAAACAACCTATATCTCCGATATTTCCAACCATTTTACCTTTATAAGTAGTACCTAATGCTTCCGTAGCATCTTCTATTACATAAAGATTGTGTTTTTTCGCTAATTCGCATAATTTATCCATATCTACTGGATATCCATAAATATGAACTGGCATTATTGCTTTAGTTTTAGGTGTTATCAATTCTTCAACCTTATTTACATCCATAACATATGTATCTCTACATACATCTACAAACACTGGTTCTGCTCCAGTGTATTTTATTGAGTTTACAGATGATATAAAAGTCATTGAAGGTACTATAACTTCATCCCCATCACCTATTCCTAATGTAATCATAGCTAATTGAAGTGCTGCTGTTCCATTCATTGTTACAACCGCAGATTCTGATCCTAAATACTTAGCAAAATCCTCTTCGAACTTATCTACATAGCTTCCTACTGAGGATACCCAATTAGTATCTAAACATTCTTTAATATACTTCCATTCATTTCCTCTAACTTCTGGTACACATAAAGGTATCATAAAATTCACCTCTCTATTATAATTTTAGTCTTATTAATAAAATAAATTACACATTATATATATCTGTTTTAAAATGATTAAGATTATTTCTTATCCACTCAATAGTTTCTCTCAATCCATCATCTATACTATATTGAGGAGCCCAACCAGTTAATTCCTTAATTTTAGTATTATCTGCCCATAATCTATTAACTTCACTCTTATCTGGTCTTATTCTTTGATCATCACATAAAATTTTAACATCTGATCCTATTATATCTATAATTTTCTTTACAGTATCTCCAATACTTATTTCATAATTAGATCCTGCATTTATAATTTCACCTATTGTATCATCAGATTCCGCTATCTTTACAAATGCTTCTGCAGTATCTTTTACATAGTTAAAATCTCTTGTTGGTGTCAAACTTCCAAGTTTAATTTCTCTTTTACCATCTAATATCTGTGAAATAATAGTAGGTATTACCGCCCTTGCAGACTGTCTAGGTCCATATGTATTAAACGGTCTTATAGTTGCTATTGGCATATTAAATGACTTATAAAAACTTTCAGCCATTTTATCTGCACCTATTTTTGATGCTGAATACGGTGATTGACCTTGCATTGGATGTTTTTCATCAATTGGTACATATAATGCAGTACCGTAAGTTTCAGATGTAGATGTATGTATAATCTTTTGAACATCATGATTCCTACAAGCTTCTAGAACATTAGTTGTACCCTCAACATTCGTTCTCACATAAGCCATTGGTGATAAATATGAATATGGTATTGCAATTAATGCTGCTAAGTGAAATACTACTTCCTGACCTTTTATTATTCTATTCATTCCATCTAATTCTCTTATATCACCAGTTTCAACTTTTAAATCTTTTAATATATTTTTGTCAAATGTATCAATCCATCCCCAGTTATTAAATGAATTATATTGAACTAATGCTGTAACATCTGCACCTAACTCAATTAGTCTTTCTGTCAAATGACTTCCTATAAAGCCCTCTGCTCCTGTTACTAACACTTTTTTTCCTTTTAAATTCATTGAATTCACTCCTATTTCTAAATTTGTTCTTTATCAGATAATCTATTTATCATGTCTTTCATCTCACTAATTTGTCCCATATCCATCCATGATGATTCACTAATTGGATAAACTCCAACTTTTTGTCCTTTATCCATATATTTTTCTATAATATCCGGTAGATTATAAAACTCATCATTTGGAATATCTCCTATAACATCTGGCTCAATAACATACATACCAGTATTTATTAAAAAACTATATTCTGGCTTCTCTTGTATATTATCTATATCACCCTTATCATTAAGGTTAAGAACTCCATAAGGAATAGTAAAGTTTTTTACTGATGCAACAACTGTTACTTTGTTACCTCGTTCTTTATGGTGTCTATATATGCTTTCATAATCACATTCTATTAAAATATCACAATTTGAGACAAAGAATGTAT
>VSSQ01000557.1_pt1 | contig 22352 bp, 17 predicted proteins | sample 4763081 | NCBI WGS metagenome assembly VSSQ01 (sample SAMN12137344, study PRJNA551015) | bioreactor metagenome | isolation source: SDC9 anaerobic chlorinated ethene degrading culture | place: USA: Knoxville, Tennesee | collected 2015-01-01
TATCGAAAAATATGCAGGATTTTCAAAGGATGGAAAGGTATTTCCTGTACCATCAAATACAGTCTGTAATGATAGCCTAAAGAGAATATCCCAACAGATTGAATGCCTGAAAGAAAAGAAAGTTACCTTTCACCTTGCAAGACATAGTATTTTGTCTTTCAGGCTGCAAATAAGCAGGTTACAAGAAATATTTTCTTGATAGGTAACGATTTAGAAACCAGCTATCATTATTCGCTGATTAGCTTCGTTTTCAACAATACATTAAGAACGCTTAGTGAATACAAAGGTACAAAATAATCCCCATATTGCCAACCTTCTCAACAATATTCTTCTGCCTTTTTTCTCCACAATCTCTTTTAGTTAGCCATTTAGCATGCGGAACACCGACTATGCATAAATATATGATTTTGAAATTTCTACTATTCATAAGGAATCCCTATCTTTGCATCGGAAATTTAGAATTTTGACGGATTAGTTTCCGTTTAGATATAACATAACGTTCGCTGAACGTCTCAATATAGAAAACTGGCACTTTTCAATGAAAGAAGAGACAATGACGCAATGTTCATGCTATACGAAAGTATGGCGTGGACTTGCCTGTTTCTTCTTTCGGGTATGCCAGTACCTCTATGTTGGAGCATTGTGAGTTCCACGCTTCTTTTTTTGAAGTCCAGTGAGCAATAGTATGAACAATTTAATTCAAAAAGACATGAAAAGGATTATTCTTTACATCGCTGCATCGCTCGACCAACGTATCGCAGAACCGGACGGTGGCTTAGAGTGGCTTATCGGACTTCCGAATCCTAAAAAAGAGGATTACGGCTACAAAGAAGTATTGGCTTCGGTTGATACGGTTATTATGGGCGGACGTACTTACCGTGAGTTTTTGAATATGGATATAATCTGGCCATATTCCGAACAAATGGCTTATGTAGTTTCCCACCATAATGGGGCGAAAAAGAAAATCTACGCTTCATTACAGAGAATGTTATTGAAACGATTTCCGAACTTCGCAATCAAGAGGGAAAAGATATTTTACTTGTCGGTGGCGGTGAACTAATTTCAATGTTGCTCACGGCGGATTTGATTGATGAAATGCAAATCTGTTATGTTCCGGTTATTCTTGGCAAGGGGATTTCCTTATTTTCTGAACAACCCAAAGAATCAAAATGGAAATTAACAGAGAGTAATGTTTATGAGAACGGCGTATTTACAGTGATTTATCAAAGGGAATAAGAATATTGCAACTTGGTTGCATGTAACTAAGAATTATCTTTGCGACTTTTTAATCAGAGAAGTAAATTAAAAATATAAAATAGCAGTCATGAGCAATTTAAGTTTTGAAACATTACAGGTACATGCGGGACAGGAGATTGACCCTATTACCCATGCGAGAGCAGTGCCTATTTATCTTACCTCATCGTATGTTTTCGAGGATGCCAAAGAGGGTGCAGACCTTTTCGGATTGAAAAAATTCGGAAACATCTATACCCGCCTGATGAATCCCACTACCGATGTTTTTGAAAAACGCATTGCGGCGTTGGAAGGCGGATTATCTGCGTTGGCAACTTCATCGGGACAATCAGCACAGTTCATAGCACTGAACAATATTCTTTCGGCAGGCGATAATTTCGTATCCACATCACATCTTTATGGCGGCACATACAATCAGTTCAAAAACCAATTCAAAAGGCTTGGTGTTGATGTGCGTTTTACGCCAGATGACGAACCGTTATCTTTTGAAAAACTGATTGATGAGAAAACGAAAGCCCTCTATATAGAAACTATCGGCAACCCCGATTTGAATATTCCCGATTTCGAGGCAATAGCCGCCGTAGCCGACCGTAACAATATTCCTCTAATTGTGGATAATACTTTTGGTGCAGGTGGCTTTTTGTTTCGTCCCATTGAACATGGAGCGACGATTGTAGTCGAAAGTGCAACTAAATGGATTGGTGGACACGGTACAGCACTTGGCGGAGTGATAGTTGATAGTGGAAAATTTAACTGGGGAAACGGCAAATTTCCCGAATTTACAGAACCGTCGGACAGCTATCACGGGCTTGTGTTTTGGGATGTATTCGGAGCAAATGGCTCTTTTGGCAATATTGCCTTTACACTGCGAGCGCGAGTAGAAGGATTGCGCGACTGGGGAAATACCCCAAGCCCATTCAATTCATTTATTCTGTTGCAAGGTCTTGAATCACTGTCATTACGAGTGGAACGTCATGTCGCCAACACGCAGGCTGTGGCGGAATGGCTCGAATCGCATCCACAAGTAGAATATGTAAATTATCCGGGACTAAAAAGCAGTAAATACCATAAATTGGCTAATAAATATTTCCCGCATGGTGCAGGTGCAGTGCTTACTTTCAAGATAAAAGGCGAATCATTAAACGCTGATACTTTTATCAACAATCTGAAATTGTTTAGTCATTTGGCTAATGTGGGAGATGCCAAATCACTCGTCATTCATCCGGCATCTACTACGCATGAACAGCTTTCATTGGAAGAACAATTAGCGGCAGGTGTTGCGCCCGGATTACTGCGACTTTCGATAGGTATTGAAAATATTAAAGACTTGATAGCAGATATTGAACAGTCTTTGCAAAAATTGTAGATTTAATGCTACTTATTTCAACAGCTATCGAATAGGTACTTACATTCAAGTACAAGTACAATTACATTTCAAAAAACGAAGCTACGGAGATTTTTTTGTAATTTTGAGCGCTGAAAGCAGTGCATAACTTTTATAGTTAGTTGTACGGAAAGGATGAACTCATATTAAAATTATAAGAATAATCTCATGGAAGATGAACATCATATTGAACGCTTGTTGAAACAAGACATCAAACCAACAGCCATTAGGCTGTTAGTTTTGCGAGCAATCATAAAAAGGGAAGAAGTTTTTAGTTTGTCGGATTTAGAATCGGAATTAGAAACGATTGATAAATCGACGATTTTCAGAACCTTGATATTGTTTCAACAGCATAATTTGGTACATACCATTGATGATGGTTCTGGTTCATTGAAGTATGCAATATGCTATGAGGGGTGTGATTGTTCCATTGACCAGTTGCATGCACATTTTTATTGTACTGAATGTAAAAAGGTCTTTTGCCTAAGAGATACCCCGATACCTGTAATTGCCTTGCCTGATAACTTTTCTACTGATACTATCAACTATGTCGTAAAAGGCAAATGCGACCAATGCCGTAACATTGCAACTTAGTTGCATGAAACTAAGTATTACTTTTGTAGCCTCATTGAACTGAAAAAATAGCATGAATAAAACAATATTCAATATTTCAAAAATGGATTGCCCTTCCGAAGAGCAAATCATACGAATGAAGCTGCAAAATATCACTGATGTTAAATCATTAGAGTTTGATATTCCTAATCGGCAGCTAATTGTGTATCATAATGGAGAAGCGGGAACGATTTTTTCCACTTTGGACGCATTAAATTTTGGCACAACATTAATTTCTACTGAAAATAGCGAAAGTACCTTTGAAAATGAATCATCCGAAAGCCAAAGGAAGCTCTTATGGACAGTTTTAATAATCAATTTCTCTTTTTTTGCGATTGAAATCATAGCAGGTGTTATTGCCAAATCAATGGGGTTAGTTGCCGACAGTTTGGATATGTTGGCGGACAGTATTGTTTATGGGCTTGCTTTGTTTGCAGTAGGCGGAACGCTGATAAGAAAAAAGAATGTCGCAAAAATTGCGGGCTATTTTCAGATTATTCTTGCTGCCATTGGCTTTATAGAGGTCGTCCGAAGGTTTATTGGCATTGAAGAAATCCCCGAATTTAGAACAATGATTTTTGTTTCTATTGTAGCACTCGCAGCCAATATTATTTGTTTATATTTGATGCAAAAAAACAAGAGCAAGGAAGCACACATGCAGGCAAGTATGATTTTCACTTCAAACGATGTAATTGTAAATTCGGGAGTTATTATTGCAGGACTGATGGTTCATTGGTTCAATTCAAATTACCCTGATTTGATTATTGGTGCTATTATATTTGTAATTGTTGCAAGAGGGGCTTATCGAATACTACGATTAGCTAAATAAATTGAATTATGACAATATGAAATTTTTGGCTGCTTTATTATCTGTTCTTATTCTATTTCTTTCGCTTTCAGCAGGTGCGAATGATTTCTGCTTGCCCGATGATGAATGTGAAACAGAACAGTCTGAAACTGAAAATCATTCATCCGACTGTCCTGACTGTTGCTCTCCATTTAGCTTATGCAATACATGCGCCGGATTTACATTTGCTCCCGCTATACATTCTCAAACAAAGCAGTTGGAATTTAACACAAAAGAGTTAATATTATACGTTTTACAGCTATATACTTCTCCCTTAGTTGATTCTGTTTGGCAGCCGCCACAAGCATAATCTATCTTTCCCTTACAGGGCATTGTCATGTATGCCAATAATTATTACGATAGTACATTCATTTGTAGTATCGTAACTTTCGTATCATTTCTAATTGAAAACATAAAACAATAAACATAATGAAAGCAAAATTTATATTGATGCTATTCTTAGCATTCAACATATCCAATATTTTCGCACAAAATACACTTAAAGTCAAACTTATAGATTGCGAAACAAAAGAGCCTTTAATTGGGGCGAGTGTTGTATTACAAAGCACAACCAACGGGGCATCGTCCGATACCGAAGGAGTGGCGACACTTTCCAATATCCCGGACGGTAATCAGAAAATCGAAGTTTCTTATATGGGATATGAAAAAACCATAAAAGAATTTACATTCCCTTTGCCTTCCGACAGCCTTATCGTTATTACTATTGAGCCTGACGAAAACGAGTTACAGGAAATCGTTGTTTCTTCAACAAGAGGTACACGTACTTTCAAAAATATTCCTACCCGCATCGAATTTATAAATACAGAAGAATTAGGCGAAAAAGGAGTGATGAAGCCCGGCGATATTCGTATGCTGCTAAATGAAAGTACGGGTATTATGACACAACAAACATCTGCCATATCGGGCAATTCTTCAATCCGTATTCAGGGTTTGGACGGTAGATATACCCAAATATTAAAAGACGGTTTTCCTGTATTTTCGGGTGCTGCAAGCGGATTAGGATTATTACAGACACCTCCGCTTGATTTGAAGCAAGTGGAAATAATAAAAGGGTCTTCTTCTACTTTATATGGTGGTGGTGCGATTGCAGGATTGGTAAACCTAATATCAAAAACACCCGAAGAAGAAAGAGATTTTTCGATACACTTGAACGGCACAACAGGTAAAGGTCTTGATATAAACAGCTATTTCGGTCAAAAATTCAACAAAGTCGGGACTACCGTTTTTGCATCATACAATCGAAATTGGGCTTACGACCCTTCGGATGTCGGCTTTACTGCAATCCCGAAGTTTGACCGATTTGTATTGAATCCTAAATTATACTTATATCTATCTGATAACACAGATTTTAATTTCGGTATAAATTCTACGATTGAAAACCGTTTGGGTGGAGATATAAGATATGTAGAGGGTAAAGGAAGCGAAGAACATTCCTATTTTGAAAGAAACAAGACACAAAGACACTCAACCCAACTTTCATTTGAACATCGTTTCGACAAACAAAATAAATTGAATGTAAAGAACAGCATCACTTACTTCAATCGTAAGATTGAGATTCCCGATTTTACATTTGACGGAGAACAGTTGTCCTCTTTTTCGGAAGTATCTTATATACATACCAGAGAGAAAACAGAATGGGTAGCAGGAGCAAACGTATGGACAGATAAATTTACCGAAAAGAAATTGACAAATTTTCCTTTACGAGATTATGATATGACAACTTTTGGTTTATTCATTCAAAACAATACGAAAATAACGGATTGGATGGATATTGAAAGCGGTTTGAGGACTGACTATGTTACAGATTACGGCTTTACAGTTTTGCCTCGCATATCTTCACATTTTAGAATAACAGACAAATTTTCTTCTCGTGTAGGTGGCGGATTTGGGTATAAAGCGCCTACTATTTTCTCGGAAGATAGCGAGCGTATCCAATTCCAAAATGTCTTACCGATTGACGATGACAAAAACAAGTTGGAAAAAAGCTATGGTGCAAATGTGGATTTTACTTATAAAACAGGATTATTTGACAATCAGGTGTTTTTAAGTATAAATCAGTTATTCTTTTACACCTACTTGAAAAATCCGCTTGAATTACAAGCTGCGAACAGCAACCAATGGCAATTTAATAATATAGACGGTCATATGGATAGTAAAGGGGCTGAAACAAATATGAAAATAAGTTATAAAGATTTCAGCTTATTTTTTGGATATACCTATATTGATGCTAAAATTAAGGAGAATGACAGGACTTATCAGAAAACGCTAACCCCGAAACATAAAATTAATTCTGTCCTGATGTATGAAATAGAGGACAAATGGAAAATCGGATTGGAAGCCTACTACACAGGAAAACAAAAACTGAATGACGGAAAAACGGGTCAGGGTTATCTTATTTGCGGATTAATGATGCAACGAATTTGGGAAAAATTCTCCATATATGCCAACTTTGAGAATTTCACAGACAGACGACAAACAAGATTTGACAGCATTTATACGGGTTCGATGACCAACCCTGAATTTCGGGATATTTATGCGCCATTAGACGGATTTGTAATTAACGGAGGAATAAAATTTAGACTTTAAGAAGATGAATAAAACCATATTTAATATAACAAAAATGGATTGCCCAAGTGAGGAGCAATTAATCCGTATGAAACTGCAAAACTTTGATACGGTAAAGTCATTGGAATTTGATATTCCCAATAGAAAACTAAATGTTTACCATAGTGGAAACCCAGAGCCGATTTTTTCAGCTTTGGAAACCTTGAACCTAAATACAACGCTGATTTCAACCGAAGAAACTAACGCAGTTGTTGAAACAGATACAAGCAATAGCCAACGGAAACTACTATGGACGGTATTGATTATCAATTTCGTTTTCTTTGGATTGGAAATGTTGTTCGGTATTTTTTCCAACTCAATGGGATTGGTAGCGGATAGCTTGGATATGCTTGCCGATAGCATCGTTTACGCATTGGCTTTGTTTGCTGTTGGGGGTACGATTGCAAGAAAAAACAATATCGCCAAATTTGCAGGTTACTTTCAAATCCTGTTAGCCGTTATCGGTTTTGTTGAAGTTATCAGACGTTTTATCGGAATAGAAGCGATGCCCGATTTCAAAACAATGATTATTGTTTCTGTTTTGGCATTGATAGCAAACGTACTTTGTCTTTACCTATTGCAAAAGAACAAGAGTAAAGAAGCCCATATGCAGGCTTCGATGATTTTCACGTCAAACGATGTTATAATCAATTCGGGGGTTATCGTTGCAGGAATTTTGGTCAATTGGTTAAACTCGAGCTATCCCGATTTGATTATCGGAGCTATTGTATTTGTAGTAGTGGCAAGAGGGGCATATAGAATATTGAAATTGGCAAAGTAGTCGTTAAGTTCCCTATTTTAACTAATAGAAACAGACAGGATAATGAAAATACAGGTATTAAGCTGTTGTGAACGTATTTGAATAAAACGGAAGAACAAGGACGAAAGACAGAGTTTATTCTATCAGTATTATGTGAAAGGGCTTTGCAAGCCCTTTTCTCTTGTCCTGTAATCCCGATAGGGAATAAAATGTTTATTTGTTTTTGAGAAACAAAAAATTCGTATATTTGCTTTGAGCTAACGGAAACACGTTGAAATACAAAGCAATAAGCACCGTTACCAAATCGTTACCTGACTTTTTTGATAATCTTTATAAAAGCTTAGTATTCAACCGATACAGCTTTTTCCTGAAAACTTTAAAATAAAAAAAGCCGCACGTTTTATTGGTCTGCGGCTTTTTTATTTAGTCTTTTTTCTCCAGCTTTATATAGGTGTACCAATACATTCCTCCTACAAATACAGCCCCACCCACGATATTTCCAAGGGCGGAGGGAATCAGGTTGTTAAAGACGAATGCGCTCCAGGTAACGGGTGCTCCTTCGAAAATTCCCATTGGGACATAGAACATGTTGGCAATGCTATGTTCGTATCCCAGTACCACAAAGGCCATCACCGGCCACCAGATGCCGGCAATCTTCCCAGTAGTGGTATGGGCCGTAAGTCCCAGCCATACAGCCAGGCAGACCAGCCAGTTGGCCCCAATCCCTTTCAGGAAGATTACATGCCAGGGTTGCGTCGTTTTTAAAACGGCTGTATGTATGATTGACTCCTGCCACGGAGCATGACTAAGAATGCCGGTTATGTGAACAAGCAGATAGGCAAAAAAGATTGTCCCGATAAAGTTGCTTCCAAAAACCAATGCCCAGTTTTTAAGAACGGTATGCCATTTTATTTTTCCATTCATAAATCCCGGTATCAGCATGGCATTGTTGCCGGTAAAGAGTTCGGCTCCGGCTATGATGACCAGCATAAGTCCTACCGGGAACATCAATCCGGATAGTAATTTGGGAAATACCGGATTTTGTTCCGAAATTCCCGGGAAACCGTAACCTACAAAAACAGCAAGGGTTGCCCCCATAGCTATGTAGGCACCTGCAAGCATGCCCAACGTTAAGGTTTTCTTCCAACTATAATTTGCTTTGTCGATTCCTGTTTTCTCTGCGATAACAGGAAGTTCTTTAGGGGTGTATATGCTCATCTAAATACTGTTTGGGGCGCAAAAATACAAAATAGTCTTTATATTTGCACCTCGTTTTAAAGAAAGGATGAACAATGGCGAAGAAGAAGACAAGAAAACCCTCTACCAGAAAAGGCAACAAAAAGAAGCAAGTTGTCGATTTTATCAAACAAATTATTGTTACTGCATGTGTTGTTATCGTCTGTTTCATAGCTTTTTGGATAGGATATGAATTTATTTTTCCACAGGATGCCTCCTCAATCGGAAAGAAGCTTGAATCAGTTGAAAAAGGAGCCGAAAAGAACAGCGGATATCCCGATGATTTGTATGCAGATACTGAGACGGATCCTGCCAATACGGATGTTCCGGTTATTTCCGAGCCCGAAACCATCCCTTTCAGTATGCCCGATGAGGTTGAGATGCCTCGTGTGGAGAGTGATCGTCCCGAAGAAATTATTACTCGCGAAAGCTTTGCCGTTTCTTACAACAGAACGTATCGTATCCCCAATTGGGTAGCCTACGAACTGACGGCTCAGGAGGTCGGAAGCAATAAAAGCAGCCGGAGCAATAAGTTTGTCCCGGATCCAGAACTGGATGGTACCCCGGATACCCGCGATTACAGCCGTTCCGGATACGACAGAGGTCACATGGCTCCGGCAGGGGATATGAAGTGGTCGCATCAAGCCATGAAGGAGTCTTTCTACACCAGTAATATTTGTCCCCAGGACCACTATATGAACCAGGGTATCTGGAATGATCTTGAAAATAAATGCCGCGTATGGGCTAAGAAACACAAGTCGGTTTGGGTGGTGACCGGACCGGTTATAAGTAAAAAGATGAAGCGGATAGGGGATACCGGTATCGGAATTCCGGAAGCGTTTTTTAAAGTGCTCATGTATTCTACCGGAACTACGCTGGAAGGTGTAGCGTTTGTTCTCGAGAACCGGAATTATGAAGACAGTGATTTGAAAAAATATGCCATGCCCATTGATGAAGCAGAGAAGCTGACCGGCATTGATTTCTTTCATCAACTACCCGATGCGGTGGAAGATAAGATGGAGTCGGAATTGCACCTCAGGAAATGGGGGTTGTAACGGACTATTCAATCTCTGTTTTGCAAACACAGAATACCAGCATCTAGTGTAGAAGATAATCTGTAAAGGCTGCCGATCGTAAGTTACCTGCACAAACTATAAAGAATAGAATAAAAAGAGAAGGAAGTATCCACTGATAGTGAAACTTCCTTCTCTTTTTATTCTAATTTTCTCTTAATATGGGAATGATGTTTACTTAGGGTGTTCTTTTATGGTAAGAATCCAAAGAACGCCAAGTGAACCTACCTGATATAGTATTCAACAATTATATCAATTACCAAGGCTCAAATGGTTATATCTGCTTCATTATCATCTTTACCGCAACGCCTCGATCTCTTCCGTAGTACGAGGTAGTTGTTTTCCCAACAATCGTGATCCGGTGGGTGTAATCAGGTAGTCGGCTTCGTTACGTATACCACCGAAATCTTTATAGGTTACTACCTTTTCGTAGTTGATGAACTCTTCGAATTTACGTTCGCTTCTCCAAAGATCAATCAGTTCGGGAATAAAATAGATACCCGGTTCAATGGTGTGTACAAAGCCCGGTTCAAGCATTCTGCCCAGTCGCAATGACTTTCTTCCAAACTGCGTGCTTTTGGGTTGGCCGTTATGTCCAACATAAATCTCACCCAGATTTTCCATATCGTGCACATCAAGTCCCATCATATGTCCCAATCCATGGGGATAGAAAAGAGCATGTGCTCCGGCTTTTACAGCTTCGGCGGCATCTCCGCGCATAAAGCCCAGCGACTTGAGGCCTTCCACAATTACTTTGGCAGAGGTGTCGTAAACCGATTCGAAGGTAACCCCCGGACGAAGTTCTTTGATAGAAGCTTCATGAGAGGCAATCACGATATCGTAAATTTCCTTCTGACGGGTGGTATAGGTGGCATCTGCCGGAATGGTGGATGTCATATCCCCTGCATAACCCATTTCTGTTTCCGCTCCGGCATCCAGCAGGAACAGGTCGCCGCTCTTAATCTTGTTTCCATGATGATGATTGTGCAGCGTCTGTCCGTTGATGGTGGCTATGATGGGGAAGGATAGCTGATAGTTGGCGGCCAGCGCAACCTCGGCTACGGCTGCAGCCACTTCGCTTTCCATGATACCCGGACGAACCGTGCGCATGGCTGTAAGATGCATATCGGCTGTAACGATACAAGCCTTTTCTATTTCGGTAACCTCTTCTTCGCTCTTATAATTACGTTGGTTGATCACGGCCATGATAAACGGAAGAGAAGCTTGCTGAACGGCCGGATGTTCGCCGGTCCAGGCAAAGAGTTTCAGCTGATGTTCGGGACGGTAAGGAGGCAGGTAATGAATTTTCTGCCCTTTCTGAATGGCATCCTTCAAGTATATTTCCGTTGCATTTGACGGTAGCATATGGGTGATGCCTACCCTTTCGCATTTTTCGCTCAGCGTGGGCTGCTGACCCATCCATACGATGGAATCGATGGTAAGCTCGTCGCCAAAAATAATCTCTTTGTTGTTGTCGATATCGATTACAGCCGACAAGCCGGCATAGGATAAGCCAAAATAGTAAAGGAAAGTTGAATCTTGTCGGAAAGGATACGTGTTATCTGCGTAGTTTACGCCGCATTCTTCGTTACCCAAGAATAATAACAGCCCCGATCCGATGGTTTTTTTGAGTTGTGTACGGCGGGCAATGTAAGTTTCTTTTGAGAACATAATTCTAACATTTTGATTTAATGATACCAAAGATAGGTAATAATTTTAACAAAAAAATGAATAGAGTTGCTAAAATTGCTTTATTTAATTGATTTTATATATATTTGTTGACCATAAAATGGGAACCATAAATTATTACCTAATTATTAATAACTCCATTACTAACAATTTTATGAGAAGAGTAGCTTTCTTTTTTTGTGCGCTATTCGTTTTTGTTTGCATGCAGGGTCAGACCAATTTCTGGGAGAATCCTACGCTGGTGAATGAAAATGTAGAAAAGGCGCGCGCAACTTTTGTACCTTATCAGAAGTCGGAACTGGCCCTGACGGGTGATAAGTTCAAAACTCCGTTTGTACATTCGCTAAACGGAACATGGCGGTTTAAGTTCAGTGTAAAACCATCCGAACGTCCGTTAGACTTTTATAAAACCACCTATTGTGATAACGATTGGAGCGATATCAAGGTTCCTTCCAACTGGGAGATGGAAGGATTCGGTATTCCGGTATATACCAATGTACCCTATATCTTCCCTCATAATCCTCCTTACCAGGATAACGAAGATGTGCCCGTCGGCTCATACCGTACTACTTTTACCGTGCCTGCCGGATGGAACGGACGCGAAACTATTCTGCACTTTGAATCTATCGCCGGTGCTGCCACTGTATGGGTAAATGGCGAAAGAGTAGGATATTCAAAGGCATCCAAGACAGCAGCCGAATTTAATATTTCGAAGTATCTTAAAACAGGCAAAAATCAGCTTGCTGTAGAGGTGTTCAAATGGAGCGATGCTTCCTATCTTGAAGATCAGGACTTCTGGCGTCTGGCTGGTATCGAACGTGACGTGTATCTGATTTCTCGTCCCAAAGTGTCGTTGGAAGATTTCTTTGCCGTGGGCGACCTGGACAAAAGCTACAAGAATGGTATCTTTTCGATGGATGTAAACGTACGCAACTTTAACGATGCAGCAGCTGCAGGTTATTCGGTTGTAGTAGGTTTAACGGATGCAGCCGGAAAGACGGTTTTCACCAAAACACTTGGTGTTCCTTCTATTGCAGCCAAAAGTGAACAGAAGGTTTCCTTCAAGCAATCGGTTGCTAGTCCCAAGTTATGGAGTGCAGAATACCCCAATTTATACAATCTTACCGTAACCTTAAAGGATGCACAAGGTAAAACGGCTGAGTTTACCGCTGCGAAGACCGGTTTCCGTAAGATAGAGATGAAAAACGGTCAGGTTTGGATCAACGGAACACCTATTATCATCCGCGGAACAAATATCCACGAACATCATCCTAAAACAGGTCACACAGTGGATCAGGCTACCCGTATCGAAGATATCCGCCTGATGAAGCTGAACAACATCAACGCCATTCGTATGAGTCACTATCCTCAGAGCATTGAGATGTTCAAACTATGTGACCAATACGGACTGTACGTAATTGACGAAGCCAATATTGAAGTACACGGATTGGACGGATTCGACCGTTCACGTCACCCGTCGTTCATAAAAGAATGGTTAGGTCAGCACATGGATCGCACCATCCGCATGGTTGAACGCGATAAAAACCACCCGTCTATCATTGGATGGTCTACCGGTAACGAAAGTGATTTCGGACCTAACTACATTGAAACATACAACTGGATGAAACAACGTGACCCGTCCCGTACGGTTCAGTGCGAACGTGCCGATGAAAACCAGTACACTGATATCATTGCCTGGATGTATACTTCACCCCAGCGCTTACAGGCTTATGCCGACCGTAAAGACACCAACCGTCCGTGGATTCTTTGCGAGTATGCGCATGCTATGGGTAACAGTACCGGTAACTTCCAGGAATACTGGGATATTATTTTGAAATCGCCTAATTTGCAGGGTGGTTTTATCTGGGACTGGGTAGACCAGGGCTTGGAAGCAATCGATCCCAATGGAAGAAAATACTTCTATTACGGAGGAGATATGGGTGGCGACCGATGGGTACACCAGGAGAATTTCTGTGCGAATGGTTTGATCAGTGCCGACCGCACCCCGCATCCGGGATTGATTGAGGTGAAGAAGACATACCAGGGTATCTACTTTGAGGCAGACGATTTGCTGAAGGGTAAGATTAAGCTGGTGAATCACTTCCAGTTTACCGACCTGAACAGATACAACTACCAGTGGTCTTTCCAGGTAAACGACAAAGTAGTGGATTCCGGAACATTTAACGCTGCCGGCAAACCCGGTTCGGTTACTCCGGTTACCATCAACTTGCCTTCATACACTCCTAAAGCCGGCGAAGAGTACTTCCTGAATGTTTGTGCTTTGGAGAAAGAGGGAACAGAACTGGTTCCGGTAGGACACGTTGTGGCTTCCGAACAGCTTCAGCTGCCGGCTAGTAACTATTTTGAAGTGAACCGTAAGGCCGACGGCACCTTGAAAATATCCAAAGACGACAAGGACCTGAAGTTTGAAAGTGGATCTGTACAAGGTACAATCAGCTTGCAGCGTGGATTGCTTACTTCATATAAGAAGGATGGCAAGACATTGCTTACTTCTGCACCTGTTCCTAATTTCTGGCGTGCACCGACCGACAACGACTTTGGTGAAAATCTGCAACATCGTACCAATGTTTGGCGTACGGCAGGCGAAATCCGCAACCTTGTTTCGGCAGAGGTAAAAGACCAGACGGCTGATGGAGTAGAGGTGGTTTGCAAATTCAAGATTGCTTACCTGGATGTAGACTATACCATGAGCTACTTTATCCGTAACGACGGTGCTGTTGAGGTAACCGGAAGCATGGATATGGGTACAAAGGAATTGCCGGAACTGCCACGCTTCGGGATGAAAATGCAATTGCCCGAGTCGTTCGACCAGGTTTCATATTACGGTCGCGGTCCGTTGGAAAATTACTGGGATCGTAAACGTGCCTCTTTTGTAGGTCGTTACGATGCGAAGGTGAAAGACCTAGGTTTTAATTACATTCGTCCACAGGAAAACGGTAACCGTGCCGATATTCGCAAGGTAAGCTTCGTGAACCCCGAAGGTGTGGGTGTACAGATCGAAGCTGTTGGTCAGCCCATCAACTTTACAGCCCGTCATAATTTTGACGAAGACTTTGATCCGGGTCTGACTAAAAAGCAACAGCATATTTCCGATATAGACCGTCGCGATCTTGTTGCCGTAAATATCGACTTGCAGCAACGTGGTTTGGGTGGTGATACCAGCTGGGGTGCCCGTCCGATGGATAAGTACAGATTGATGGATAAGAAGTACAGCTTCTCTTACCTGATTCGTCCGTTTGTTAAGTAACGTACGTTTATAAAATCAATTATAACAGAGAGGGTGAAATCGAATTCCGATTTCACCCTCTTTTTTTTTGTTTGCCCGGCAGAATGTATTCAAACAGATTTAAACGAATTCAAAAGCATTCAAACGAGTACAATCTGCTATGGAGATATTCTATCCTTATAACTGCCAAATAACTTCCGTATATCTCCCAAGTGTCTTCCGTATATCCTTCGGTAGATCAGTTAGTCGAACATCAAACTCATAAAAGGATATTCCGGACAGATGAGGAAGTGAGCCAGTTGACCGATGTCCATCGTTAGCACTTCGAAAGCATTGTTGTATTTGTTGTTCGTTGTTTTGTAGCATTTCCCGCTCTCAATGCAAAAAGAGCCGTTGTTGTTGGTAAGCAGCGGGTCGGATAAATGAATTATGAGTCCCCTTTCCGGGTTTACGGCTGCCCACATGGACAGCATTTTATAAGCATCAATAATCCGGGCCATCCCGAATGGAATAGTTTGTCCTTCTTCTGAGGAGGTATTGGATACAACCTCAGATGTGCCAATGGAACCAGCTTCAGTGGTAGCTTTGGAAACAGCCGAAGAGGAAGTATAGGAATCAACAGCATTTGATGCAACCGTAGAGGTAGTACCAGGATCCTCCGTAAAGGTGGCGTTTGGAGTAACCTTAGCGATAGCACTGAAATCAGCTGTAGATGAGGTATGAGGTACTACCGTACGATATATTCCAGAGGAGGCATGGTAGTGATTTAAAGCTGTGCGAAGTAAAACCTCTTTCACCTCTTCGCTGTCAGCCACCAACTCTTTGGCAACAAAAGAAGATCCACCGGCAGGTACCGTAAAAATGATGCCGACCGGAATATGTTTACTGTTTAACGCCACCCATATCTTCCCGTCGGAAATGGCATAGTCATGCACAATAGTCCGGAAGTTGGTATAGAAGTGTAATATACAAGCGTTCCGTTCCCTTAACCGTTGATCAAAATAGGAAAAGCAAGCACCCATAAGATCCTCTCTCTTTTGCAAAAAAGAGTCCCCCAGATCACTAATGGAATACTTTTCCAAAAGAATAGCATCTTCGCCGTACTTTAAACCATTCTCACTGTACTGCAAATCATCTTCTCCGCATTGTAATCCATCTTTCTCGTACCGTAAACTGTCTTCCGGTTGCTGTAAATTATCTTCCCCCAAGCGTACCCCTTCTTCCTTGCACGAGAATCCTTCTTCCTCTAAGCGTTGCTCTTTGGACGGAAAACCTACGGACGAGGGAGATGTTCCACCCGTAATTGATGCCAAGAATCGCTCTTTGGGGGGATAAACCTGCTGATTGTAGGCGAAAACTGTTGCGTAACCACTCTTCTCATAAAAACCATAAAGCCACGGTTCGGCAGGAATCAGAATCGATAACGGTATCTGACGGCGCTCCATCTCTTTGAATGAATCAATCAGCAACCTACGCATCAATCCCCGTCCCTGTGCTTCGGGGAGGGTACCAGCACCTGATATATAAGAAGCTGTAACCTCCTGGTTCCATATCCGAAACGGATAGGGTAACATATATAAAGCCGATAAGATACGTCCCTTTTCTTCCAGCACACGGATGTTTTCCTCACGTACTACCTCGTGGAAGAAAAGAGAAATAAACGCTTCCGTATCACCAAAAAGCGATTTCCATAACGACTTTAATTGTTCTATATCCTTCATCAATTTATTTTAATAGTCTTGCAACTTCGATAAGAGGTTCCGTACATCTCCGTTTACATAGTTGCTTACCAGTCGAAACAAACAACCATTTATTGTCCGTTGGTCACGCTCTGCCCGTCAATAAGGTAATATCGTGCTGCCACATCAAACAACTATTTATTTTATTGTCCGTTGGCCGGTTTCTTTATCACCACATTCTTTTCAAGCAGAAACACCGGATTATAAGACAACTTGGCTTGTCGTAAGCCCGGTAATCCTAAATCCTCTTCTCTGTTCACGTATGTATATTGCTCCGGAATGCGTGAAGCAAATTCCTGGTTAATAATCGTAAAGGCACCCTGGTAATTTACATCCGCCTTTTCCACATGCACCCCAAAGGTATTATGATTAATGGGCGATCCAAAGGAGAATGCTATAATTTCTGAACCAACCCTGATGGCACCACCCGTCAGTCCCAGCGCCTCAAAATTCTGCAATGCATAGGTAAGCGACCTGCGTTCGTAAGTCAGATCGTCGCCATCCGTATCGGGATCATTGGCTTTAAACCACTTATGTTCCAGTCGGAGGCAATGCGGAACCAGGTCGGGCGTAATGGGAAGGTACTCGTAATCGGGATTCTGTTTCTTAAAATTATTGATGTGATTCCGCTTGGACTGAAATTTTTTCCCCTTAAGCGAAGTAAGATCCTCCCTCAGGTAAATATAATCGTAGTAGTCTCGGTTGGGCAGGTAAACCAATTCGTTGGGGAAATGCACCTCCAGATTCTCTTTGGCAGCAGGCGTAATACCCAGCATACACAAGGGATGTCCGTTAGCCAGCGAATCTTGCTCTATCAGCTCGACCGACTTCTTCAAATCCCCTTTGCCTATCGGACACATGTAGGCAATACGGGTTCCGTCTTCAATCCAGAAACGGATCAACAACTCGCCGTCTACAACCGCGTACTCACTTTTATAAAGAAAGCGCCAGCTGCACATATTAGAAAAAGAAAAATCACAATTACGGTAATCCCCCGGAAGGGTGAAAGATTGTATAATACCCCTGTCGTCAAGGGTAATTGGTTTAAATGGTATATCCATATCTGTTTTTTTGTTGCACCTATAGAACTATTAACCCGCCAATAATGTTTAGTGGAAATATAAAATTTCGGCTAATAATTTTATTTTACTTACTAATAAAGAGAATCTATCAAACAATTTAACAAATGTAATTGTTCTAAGTACATGAAAAAAGTTTTTAACTAAAAATAAAGATATATGGAATTAGCAGATGTAGGATTGATCGGGTTGGCAGTTATGGGCGAAAACCTTGCATTGAACATGGAAAGCAAGGGATATAAAGTAGCCGTATATAATCGTAGCGCACCCGGAGAAGAGGGAGTGGTTGATCGTTTTGTGAATGGAAGAGGTAAAGACAAAAAATTTATCGGCTCAAATAACATTCAGGCATTCGTTAACTCCATCCGTGTTCCCCGAAAAATAATGATGATGGTAAAAGCCGGATCACCTGTTGACGAGCTTATTTCGCAACTGGTACCCTTCCTTTCGCAGGGTGATGTGATTATTGATGGAGGTAACTCCGACTTTAACGACACCGAACGCCGGGTAAAAGAGGTGGAACAGAAAGGTTTCTATTTTATCGGGTCCGGAATCTCAGGAGGAGAGGAGGGTGCACTTAACGGTCCTTCCATCATGCCCGGCGGTTCAGCCAAGGCCTGGCCTTTGGTACAGGAACTGCTTCAGTCCATCGCCGCCAAGCTGGAAGACGGTACTCCCTGCTGCCAATGGATTGGTAACGGAGGAGCTGGCCACTTTGTAAAGATGGTGCATAACGGCATCGAATATGGCGACATGCAGCTTATAGCCGAAGCCTACTCGCTGCTCAGAGCCGGAAAAGAATCAGACAACGCACAGCTTGCCACCGTGTTCGACAACTGGAACAAAGGCGATCTGGATAGCTTCCTGATCGAGATTACTGCCAACATCCTGCGCTTCAAGCAGGCGGACGGCACCTATCTGGTGGATTCCATTCTGGATGTAGCCGGACAAAAAGGAACGGGTAAGTGGAGTGCCATGGCTGCCATGGATCAGAACGACCCGCTTACATTGGTAACCGAAGCCGTGTATGCCCGTATGCTATCCGGCCTACAGAGCGAAAGACAAAAAGCATCCGCTTTGTATCCCGGACAAGGAGAGGAGGTTGCTTCGTTAACTACCAACGATATACGGGATGCCTTGTACGCATCTAAAATTATCTCTTATGCACAGGGATTCTCGCTGATGAGCCGTGCTTCCGCATCTTATAAATGGAACCTGAACTACGGAGCCATTGCCCAGATATGGCGTAAGGGATGTATCATACGTTCGGCCTTCCTCGGCAAGATTACGGAAGCCTACCAACACAATCCGGAACTCGAAAATCTGCTGTTCGATCCATTCTTTAAACAAAAGATCGAAAACTCCCAGTCGGCCTGGCGTAAAGTGGTATCTGCCGCGTTTGCTTCGGGAGTGGCTATCCCTGCTATGGCATCGGCCCTCAGTTATTTCGACGGACTACGCACCTTGAACTCGTCGGCCAACCTTATCCAGGCGCAGCGCGACTACTTCGGAGCACATACCTACGAACGAACCGACAGTCCGAGGGGACAGTTTTTCCATACCGACTGGACCGGTAAAGGCGGCTCTACGCACTCGGGAAATTATAATGTATAAAAGAGGAGGGAACCTATGAACGAAAAAGTAGACAGTCAGCTTATTGTTATTTTCGGAGCCTCGGGCGACCTTACAGGCCGCAAGCTGATCCCTTCGTTATATGAACTGCATAAACGGGACCTGCTTCCCGAGAAGTTGTGTGTGATGGGTGCGGCGCGTACCGAGTATACCGACGAGGAATTCCGTAATATACAGCGTGAAAACCTGGAGCATTCGCAGAAAGGGAAAGAGCTTAAACCCGGCGATATCGACGCTTTTCTGGAGCATATCTGCTATGTAAGCTTCGATTCGGGCAAGAGCTCCGACTATTATAAACTAAAGGATCGCATCACAGAGAAGCAAACTGCTCTGAATCTGCCGGATAAGGTAATGTATTACCTGGCTACTCCACCGCAGATGTACGACCTGATTCCTCAGTATCTGCAGGAAAACGGGATGAATGTAGCCGCTACACCCGAGGGATGGCGACGGGTTATCATTGAGAAACCCTTCGGTACGAGTCTGGAAACAGCGCGCGCACTTAACAAAAAGTTGATGAGTATCTTCGACGAAAAAGAGATCTACCGCATCGACCATTACCTGGGAAAGGAAACCGTACAGAACATCCTGGTGCTGCGGTTCTCCAACGGGATTTTTGAACCCCTGTGGAACCGTAACTACGTAGATTCTGTAGAGATAAAGGTATCCGAAACCCTGGGAGTGGAAAACCGTGGTAAATATTACGAAGGCTCCGGGGCCATGCGAGACATGATACAGAATCACCTGATGCAACTGATGGGCTTTATCGCCATGGAGTCGCCCGCCGTGTTCGAAGCCGAACCTTTGCGCGACGAGATTGTAAAGGTGTTCCGTTCACTGCGTCCATACAAGTCAGCCGAGATAGACCTTAACGTGGTACGTGGGCAATACGAGGGATACCGTCAGGAGCCCCAGGTGTCGCCCACTTCAACTACGGAAACCTACGTTGCCATGAAGTTTTTCATCGACAACTGGCGGTGGGGCGGTGTGCCCTTCTACCTGAGTACAGGCAAGAAGCTGGATGAGAAGAAGTCGGAGATCGTAATCAACTTTAAATCCACACCCAACCAGCTTTTTAGTGGTCAGTGCTCCGGTACCTCCTGCAACAAGCTTACCATCGCCATCCAGCCCAACGAAGGTATCTCCCTTCAGTTCGGACTTAAGATGCCCGGTGCCGGATTTGAAGTGAAACAGGTAAGCATGGACTTTAAGTACGAATCATTGTCGAAAGTCTACCTCCCCGACGCCTACGAGCGCTTGTTGCTGGATGCCATGCTGGGCGATTCCACTCTGTATGCCCGTAGCGACGCTTTGGAGGCAAGCTGGAAGTTTATCGACCCCATCCTGGCACACTGGAAGGAATCAGGCGATCAGAACCTGTATCCCTACACACCCGGAACCAAGGGACCCAAAGAGCGTAAACCCCTCAAGGTATTACCTCGTCCCTGTATTTGTTACAGTAAACAACAGATTGAATAATGGAAATAAAAAGATACAAGACTAGTGCAGAGGCCCTGGAAGGTCTCACCGGGTTGCTTGCCGACCTTATGAGTGCCAGGACCGGACCTTTTCACCTGGCCATTTCGGGAGGCGATACACCCAAAAACCTTTTCAGACTTTGGGTGGAGGCCTACAAAGATAAAATAGACTGGAAACAGCTCAGATTCTATTGGGTGGACGAGCGTTGCGTACCTCCGGCCGACAGCGAAAGCAACTACGGACAAGCCAAATTACTCCTTTTTGATCCCTTGCAAATTCCGGATGAACACATATTCCGTATGAAGGGAGAGGTTGATCCTGTAGCCGAAGCAGCACGCTACGCCACCCTTTTAGATAAGCAGCTACCCAAGGTAAACGGATTGCCCCGTTTCGATTGCATCATGCTGGGAGTGGGAGGCGATATGCACACCGCATCCATATTTCCGGGTAACCTGGCCTTGCTTACTGCAAAGGAAACCGTAACAACAGCTGTACATCCCGTATCGGGACAAACACGCGTAACGCTTACAGGGCCCGTTCTGCTGAACGACACTCCTTTGCTGATTCCTGTTATCGGAGCATCCAAAGCCCCGGTGATAGAAGCCCTGGCCAGAGGACTGGATCCGCAAAACCCAACCCCGTCGGCCTACGTGCTGAGCAAAGCAAGCTCGGCAACCGTAATTACGGATGTAAACTAAAAAGAAAAACGCAATTCGGATTGAACTGCGTTAACTTACGGATCTCACAGCAATGCTTCCACCAGACGTTTTTGTACAAACAATACGTTTGCGCTGGAGGCATCGCTCTTTTAGATTGAAGATGATGTTGGGGTTGAAATGCTGTCCGTTTATGCGTGTCTCAAAATGCAGGTGTGCCGTAGTGGTTCTGCCGGTACGACCGGTCAGACCTATTGGCTGACCCGCTTTTACGATATCGCCGGATTTAACGAAGTTTTTGGAATTATGACTGTATACGGTCTCCAGACCGTTATAATGACGTACCACAATTACATTTCCGTAGGCAGCGTAGGGTTTGGACATCCTCACCACGCCATCGAAGGCCGACAGGATCGTGTCGTTGGGAACGGTTTTAATATCCACGCCAGTATGTCCGCGCCGTTTTCCTCCATAAGGCGAAATCACCTTGGCCCCGGGCAACGGAAAAGCAAAATCCTCGTCGGCAATCAGATCCAGGTTGATGGTATGTTTGTTGCCACTCTTGAACAAGGCCGGATCGTGAGCCACCAGGTGATTTATCTCTCTGGGAGAAAACGTTTGGGTAATCTCAATCCGCGGATCCACAATGGGTTCGAGCGCAGCTTTAGGCATGCAAAAACTAAAATCGGTTGCCGGAAGCGGAATATTCTGTGCAGGCAGAACCACCTTCGGAGTGTAGGCTGCCAGCGAAACTTCTTGCTTTTGAAAGCGGGAGAATTGAGTGGAACAGGAACTGAACAACAACAACGCAGAGCAAGAGATTAAACAAAGTATGTTTTTCCGATATTTTTTCATGAATACAAACATAAGAATTAAAATTTTCTTATCCTACGCCCTTCTCTCTTCTTAGCTTTTCTTTTCATATTTTTACAATCCCATCCTTTAAAGCATTCCCTTTTATACTATTTTTGTGCTCATTATTAACACAATAGTTCGTTAAAAAACAGTTATCTGTTTATAAGTCAAAGTTTTATGTTGAT
>VSSQ01000558.1_pt1 | contig 22352 bp, 13 predicted proteins | sample 4763081 | NCBI WGS metagenome assembly VSSQ01 (sample SAMN12137344, study PRJNA551015) | bioreactor metagenome | isolation source: SDC9 anaerobic chlorinated ethene degrading culture | place: USA: Knoxville, Tennesee | collected 2015-01-01
AATGATGCTTATTTATTGACATTCAATTGTTTATAACTTATTTAAGGAGCGACTAAATAATCGTCCGCTGAAACGGGGGTTTTTCAACAAATCAGGGCTGAGTCTGTTATAGAGATTAAAGATAGGTTTATCTTTGCATCTTCAAACGGACTCCTTCCATTCCGGAAAAGATGTTTGAGTTATAGAGAAGAGGGGAGAGAACAGGCTCCGTGAACCTCTGGCAACCCTCCGCCGTGTGGCGGAAACGGTGCCAATACCTGTTCCCCGAAAGGGGAAGCTTATAATTGAAACACACCTGCGTAGCGCTTTCCGGCCTTCCTGATTGTGTTTTGCCATGTTTAACCTGCAGATTGTGCAGCCCTGCTGCTGAATCCTGCTAAAATTTAACAACGATGACAAAATCGATAGCCCGTGAACTGGAGCAGCGGGTACTGGTGCTCGATGGCGCCATGGGTACCATGATACAGCGTTACAATCTTGAGGAGTCTGACTTCCGCGGCGAACGTTTCACTGACCACCCCTGCGACCTGAAAGGCAACAACGACCTGCTCTGCCTCACCCGTCCCGATATTATCCATGAAATCCACACTGCTTACCTTGAAGCGGGCGCCGACATTATTGAAACCAACACTTTTAACGCCACCTCCGTCTCGATGGCTGATTACCGGATGGAGCCACTGGTTTATGAAATCAATAAAGCCGCCGCGGAGATCGCACGCAAGGCTGCCAATGCCTTTACCCTCCGGAACCCTGACAAACCCCGGTTTGTTGCCGGCGCCTTGGGCCCCACCAACAAAACGGCATCCATGTCTCCCGACGTCAATGACCCCGGTTACCGGGCCGTGCATTACGATGACCTGGTGGCAGCTTACACTGAACAGGCCCGCGGGCTGATCGACGGCGGGGTGGATCTGCTGCTGGTAGAGACCATTTTTGACACCCTGAATGCCAAAGCCGCCCTGTTTGCCATCAATGAACTGCTGCGCCGGCGCGGCATCCGCATGCCGGTGATGGTATCGGGCACCATCACCGATCTCAGCGGCCGCACCCTCTCCGGACAAACATTGGAAGCCTTCCTGAATTCCGTATCGCACATCGACATGCTGAGCATAGGCTTCAACTGTTCACTGGGTGCTGAGCAGCTGCGCCCGTTTATTGAAGAGCTGGCCGGAAAATCTCCTTTTTATGTAAGCGCCTACCCCAATGCAGGCCTGCCGAACCAGTTCGGTGAATATGACGAAACCCCGGCCGAGATGGCAGCGCATGTCAAGCCGATCATTGACGGCCGGGCGGTCAACATTATCGGCGGCTGCTGCGGCACCACACCGGATCATATCCGCGAACTGAGCAGGCTTGCTTCACAGGCGAAGGTCAGAAAACGTCCCGTATTGCCCAGAAGCCTTAAACTAAGCGGGCTGGAGCCCCTGCAGGTGTTTGCAGGTAGCAATTTTATCAACATCGGTGAACGCACCAATGTCTCCGGTTCGAAGAAATTCGCCCGCCTTATCCGTGAAGATAAATATGACGAAGCGCTGGCCATTGCCCGGCAACAGGTCGAAAACGGCGCACAGGTCATCGATATTAATATGGACGATGCCCTGCTCGATGCCGAAAAAGCGATGGTGCGCTTTCTTAAGCTCGTCATGGCCGAGCCGGAGATCGCGAAAGTACCGGTGATGATTGACTCCTCGCGCTGGGAGGTGATAGAAGCCGGACTGAAATGTGTTCAGGGCAAAGCCATTGTGAACTCCATCAGCATGAAGGAGGGGGAAGCGGTATTCAGGGAACATGCCCGCCTGGTGAGGGCTTATGGAGCCGCTGTGGTGGTGATGGCATTCGACGAGAAAGGGCAGGCCGCCTCCCTGGAAAGGCGGATTGAAATCTGCCGCAGGGCTTATGATATCCTGACCAATGAAGTCGGTTTCCCTGCCGAAGACATCATCTTTGACCCGAATATCCTCACGATAGCCACAGGCATTGAAGAGCACAACAACTATGCGCTTGACTTTCTGGAAGCCGTGAAGTGGATAAAGCAAAACCTGCCTGACGCGCGGGTAAGCGGGGGCATCAGCAACCTCTCGTTTTCGTTCAGGGGAAATGAAAAGCTGCGCGAAGCCATGCATTCGGCATTTCTCTATCATGCCGTGAAAGCCGGACTCGACATGGGCATCGTAAACGCGGGAAATCTTCCGGTATATGACGACATTGATCCTGCAGAACTTGAACTTATTGAGGATGTGCTTTTTAACCGGCGACCGGAAGCCACGGAGCGCCTTACGGCTTATGCAGCCGGCATGGATAAAACGGAAAAAAAAGAAGACAAAACGGAAAGCTGGCGCAGTCTGCCGCTGAACGAACGTCTCTCCTACGCCCTGGTGCACGGCATCGACAGTCACATTGCCGGTGATGTGGAGCTTGCCAGACAGGGCTATGACAAAGCGCTGGAAGTGATCGAAGGGCCCCTGATGGCCGGAATGAACATCGTGGGGGATTTATTCGGATCGGGAAAGATGTTTCTGCCCCAGGTGGTGAAAAGTGCACGGGTAATGAAAAAGGCCGTGGCGGTGCTTTTGCCCTACCTTGAAGCGGAAAAGACTGCCGGCGAAAACCGCTCTGCCGGCCGTGTGCTGATGGCCACCGTTAAAGGCGATGTGCATGACATCGGAAAGAACATTGTGGGCGTGGTGCTGGGCTGCAACAATTATGAAGTGATCGACCTGGGGGTGATGGTGCCCGCCGCCAGGATTCTGGACGAGGCGAAGCGGCACAAGGCGGACATCATCGGACTCAGCGGGCTGATTACTCCCTCGCTTGAGGAGATGGCCCATGTTGCACGCGAGCTTGAAAAATCAGGCTTTACCACACCCCTGCTGATCGGCGGGGCCACCACCAGCGAAATGCATACAGCTGTAAAAATAGCCCCAGAATATTCGCATCCTGTAGTTCATGTTCGAGATGCAAGCCGGGCAACTTCCGTGGTGGCGAGCCTGCTTTCAGCAGATCAGCAACCCGCTTTCACCGCATCGCTGAATGAGCGCTACAGCAGCCTCAGAACCAAGCACCTGAACACAAAAGCCGGCGTTACTTATATCACGCTGGAAGCTGCCAGGGCCAACCGCTTTAATCCCGGATGGGAAGGTTATCAGCCACCCGTTCCTGCCAAAACGGGCGTCACCCGCTTTTCCGGATGGCCTTTGGAAGAAATCAGCCGCTATATCGACTGGACTTACTTCTTTTATGCCTGGAAAATCGGCGCTAAATTCCCCGAGATTTTTGATGATCCCGAAAAAGGTAAAGAAGCGCGCAAACTTTACGATGACGCACAGGTAATTCTCCGGCGGATGATTGAGGAAAAGATGGTTCAGGCCGACGGGGTTATCGGCATCTTTCCGGCGCGTTCGCTTGATGAAAGCATTGAAATTTATGATGCAGACACGGGCAGGACATTAGAAACCTTTCACTTCCTCAGGAACCAGGAAGAGAAGGAAGCGGGCAGGCCAAACCTCTGCCTTTCAGACTTTGTGGCACCTGCCGGTAGCGGAATCCGTGATTATACAGGATTCTTCGCCGTAACGGCAGGACTGGGTGTGGAGAAACACGCCCAACGGTTTACCGATGAAAATGACGATTACAACGCGATCATGGTCAAAATACTGGCCGACCGCCTGGCCGAAGCATTCGCCGAGGTGCTGCATCTTTATGTCCGGAAGGAATTCTGGGGATATGCCCCTGATGAAAATATGGCCCTGCCGGATATCCTGGCAGAAAAATACCAGGGAACCAGGCCCGCTCCGGGATATCCCGCCTGCCCCGAGCACAGTGAAAAGCGCAGGATTTTCGATCTGTTAAAGGCGGAAGAGTCGGGAATCCAGCTTACGGAAAACTATGCCATGATGCCTGTGGCTTCGGTATGCGGATACTATTTTTCGCATCCCGGATCGCAATACTTCAATGCCGGCAGGATCAGCAGGGATCAGATCGAAGCCTATGCATCGCGCAAAGGCCTGTCACCAGCGGAAACCGAAAAACTGCTGGCCCAGAACCTGAATTACTGAAGACTTTAACATCGCTGATTCAGGGGATAAACAGGGAAACAAACCCAGGGAGTAAAAACCACTGCAGATCAACCATTTGAGTTTATCTGATTAACAGCTCAGACTTACGGACACGAACTTAAAACCGCGTCATCCATCAAAGATGACAAAACAATGAAAATTACCGAACATATTGCAAACCGCCGGGGCAAAACGCTATTCAGTTTCGAACTGCTGCCCCCGCTTAAAGGTGAAAACTTCGAAGGCATCAGTCAGGCAATCGATCCGCTGGTAGAATTCGATCCCGTGGCGGTAGATGTTACCTATCACCGCGAGGAGATTGTTTACAAGGAGCGGCCCGACGGCCTGATCGAAAAAAGGACCATAAGGAAACGCCCCGGTACCGTAGGAATCTCTGCCGCCATAAAATTCAAGTACAATATTGATGTGGTGCCCCACCTGATATGCGGTGGCTTTACCCGGGAGGAAACCGAGAACGCTTTGATAGACCTGTATTTCCTGGGCATCGACAATGTGTTGCTTGTGCGTGGCGACAACCCGGCCGGCGAAAAGGTTTTCCGGGCCGAACCCGGCGGCAATTTTTACGCCCTCCAACTGGTAAAACAAGCGGTAAATATGAACCGGGGCATCTACCTCGAAGAGGAAATCATCAATGCGAATCCCACGAACTTCTGCATCGGGGTGGCGGGTTATCCGGAGAAACATGCCGAATCGCCGAATATGGCTGCCGATATTGTTCATCTGAAAGAGAAGGTGGACGCCGGCGCCGATTACATTGTTACGCAGATGTTTTTCGACAATGCGGATTTTTTCCGGTTCGAAAAGGCATGCCGTGAAGCCGGCATTACGGTGCCGATTATTCCGGGGATTAAACCGCTCTCCCTGAAATCGCAGCTTTCAGCCCTTCCCAGGACCTTCTCCATCGACCTGCCGGAAGCCCTGGTCCGGGAGGCTGAAAAATGCGTCAGCAATCAGCAGGTCAGGCAGCTTGGGGTAGAATGGGCCATCAGCCAGAGCCGCGAACTGATCCGGCATGGGGTACCGGTACTGCATTTTTATTCAATGGGAAAAAGTGACAATATCCGCGCGATCGCCAGGGAGGTTTTTTGAAATTAAATGCTTTATCTATCAGCCATTTCTGAACAATTAAAACTCCTTTCACGCTGAAACCAAAACAGGGTCAACGACTTAGCAGGGTGACACTATCCTGCAACTCCCCGCTGAGCAGTTTAACCAGGCTTTCCTCCAGCCGCAGCTTTCCCAGGCTTTTGCCGATAAAAATCAACCGGCTGGCCCGCTCCTCATCTTCATTCCACGGCTCCCCGGCCGAGATCATGATATGGTCTCGCACCGACTGTACTACAACCTTCTGAGGCACTTTGTCGAAACTTACAATGCCTTTGATGCGGTAAATGCCGGCGCCGTGGTATTCTACCAGGTGATCGAGCCAGAAATTAAACTGATGGGGATCGAAACTGCGTGTGAAAGTATAGCTGTGCGATTCAATATCATGCAGGGCAGGCCGTTGATCTTTCTGCACCAGCGCAAAACCAGCAGGTTTCATCACCCCGGATGAAAGCCTTAGCTTACCTGCATTAATGCTGAACTCCTCGATTACTTTCGGGGCGTAGGTATAAGTATCAAGCAGGCTGAAACCGTTGACGCTTCCGAAACTTGAATGAACCAATTCTGCAAAGGGATTGAACGACTTTACCAGCTCAGCGGCGCCGGCCAGCTCCGCTTCAGTAACCAGATCCGTTTTATTCAGCACAACTATATCCGCGTAGCTGATCTGTTTGGCAGCCATGGCTGTATCGGCAGCAATGGGCCCGATATTCCTGGCATCCACCAGACATACCACGCTGTCGATGCGGTAAAACATTTCAATCTGCTCCGACGACATGAACGCCTGCACTACCGTGGATGGATCGGCAATACCGGTGGTTTCCACAACCAGATGCGTCAGTTTGTGCCGGATATTGAGCAGATCGAACAGCAGCTCAGCCAGTTCGCCGTTGAGCGTACAACAGATGCATCCGTTCGACATTTCATAGATATTATCGCTTTCCACACCAACGATCAGATCATTGTCGATCGGAATCTCCCCGAATTCATTTTCAATGACCGCGAATTTATGCTGCGGGTAGTTTTTAATCAGGTTGTTCAGCAGGGTGGTTTTCCCGGCTCCGAGAAATCCGGTCAGTATGGTTACCGGCAGCCGGTCGTCATCCATGTAGTCTTCCATCAGGGTTAAATTTGGCCTGCGCAAAGGTAATCATTTGCCATGCTTAAACACCCGTGGCAGACCCGCGAAAGATGTCAGGATGGATTGATCAGATATTTGGCCATTTTCGTGTAATATGTTGCAAAACATTCTGAAACCATGACAGAAAGCATTAAATTTAATCCTGATTTCTAAAACCAAACGATCATGCTCAATCAATTAATCAACCTGGTGAAGGAAAATGCCGGGGATGCCATTATCAATAATCCCTCCATTCCCAACGAGCGTAACAGCGAAGCCATTCAGACGGCCGCCAGATCATTGCTCAACAGCCTTCAGGGCCAGGCAAAGGGAGGCAACCTCAATGCCGTGCTCGATATGTTCAAAGGAAACGACAATGCTTCCTCCAATCCGATGGTAAACAATATCAGTTCGGGTGTCGCCGGTGACCTGATGAAAAAATTCGGCCTCGACAATGCGGCGGCAGCCAGCATCGTAAACCAGTTGATTCCTGCCGTGATGGACAAACTGAAAAACAAAACCAATGATCCCAATGACAACAGCATCAACCTGGATCAGATCGTTGGCGCACTTTCCGGAAAGAAAGGCGGCGGACTGCTGGGATCACTGGCCGGTATGCTTTTCAAAAGAAAATAGAACCTTGGACAATAACCCGGAACAGCCTGCTCAATGCAGGCTTGCGGGGTTTACACTTACCGGCAGGAAAAACCACAACATCAGCGGCCTTATCAGCCGGCATTTATTAATAGCCGGCCGCCTGCCCGTCCTTTCTTGACTCGGAAGCCCCGTAATAAACTTTTTTCACCGGGTCGGCCATGATCGCCTGATAACCGCCGAAGTCGCCATACGACCACCCGGCTTTATGCCCCATCTGCATCAGTTCGCGGATGGTTTGATAGCCGAACCCGCTTTCAAGCAGAATTTCGCCCCGGCCGGCCTTTTGCAACCCGGTCGGATCCGAAGATCCGGCATGGCTGATCCTGGGGGCATCGCCCGCCTCCTGCAGGTTCATCCCGAAATCCACCAGGTTCATGACGATCTGTACATGTCCCATTGGCTGGAAATCTCCGCCCATCACGCCGAAACTCACATAAGGCCTGCCGTCTATCGTGATAAAGCAGGGGATAATGGTGTGAAACGGCCGCTTGCCCGGCGCGTAAACGTTTGGATGGCCCTCTTCCAGACTGAAAAGCTCTCCCCTGTCCTGCAGCATAAAACCCAGTCCGGGCGGCACCATGCCCGATCCCAGCCCGCGGTAATTGCTCTGTATCAGCGAAATCATATTGCCATCACGGTCAGCTACGGTCAGGTAGATGGTACCGCCTTCCATAGGCTCGCCTGCCTCAAAATCTCCGGCCCTTGATTCGTCAATCAACGACCTCCGGCCGGCCGCATATTTTTCGGAGATCAACTCCTCAACCGGAACACGGGCAAAATCCATATCGGCATAATACCTGGCACGGTCTTCAAACACGAGTTTTTTCGCTTCCGTAAAAAGATGGATATGCCTGGCCGATCCGAAAGGAATCTGCGAAAAATCATATCCTTCAAGGATATTCAGCATTTGCAGTGCCGCAATGCCTTGACCGGAAGGTGGAAGCTCCCACACATCGTATCCCCGGTAATTTACCGAAACCGGATCCACCCACTCCGGGCGGTGGGCAGCCAGGTCTTCGCGCGAGAGAAAGCCGCCCTGACTCTTTATAAAATCAGCGATCACCCCGGCTATTTCCCCTTTGTAGAAGGCATCCCTTCCTCCCTCTATCAGTTTGCGGTAGGTAGCGGCCAGGGCCGGATTCCTGAATATATCCCCCTTTCCGGGAACGGTTTTGCCGTCAAGCGTATATGTTTGCAGTACATTGGGAAATCGGCTGCCCAGGGAGGGTACCGAACGGCCAAGATAATAAGCCACCAGTTCGGTCACCGGAAACCCGTTTTCGGCATAGGCTGTTGCAGGCATCAGAATCTCTTCCATCGACAGCTTGCCGAAGCGGCCATGCAGCTCAAACCACCCATCCACACAACCGGGTACGCTTACCGGCAGCGGCCCGTGCGACGGGATTCTACCGATATTCAGGCTTTTGAGATGCTCAAGGGTAAGTCCCTGCGGGGAACGGCCGGAAGCATTCAGGCCGTAGAGCCTGCCACTTTTGGCATCCCACACGATGGCAAACAGGTCACCACCAATCCCGCAGCCGGTGGGCTCCATCAGCCCCAGCGCCGCATTGGCGGCAATGGCCGCATCCACCGCCGTTCCGCCCTTTTTCAGGATATCTATCCCGATCTGGGTCGCCAACGGATGACTGGTTGCTACCATCCCCTGCTGTCCAATGACTTCGGAACGGGTCGCGAAGGTCTTGCCGGTTATGCGGTCCTGGGCGGAAACACAGGTTGCAAGTATGGTGGTTAACAGCAGAAAAACTGTCTTCATTGCTTCGGTTTTTTGAGTTGTGAATTATATTTCATTGCAGCCCCTACCGGCTCTATTTCTTCTTATTACGGGCCGTTTTCTTACGACCGGCTTTGATCGCCTGCACAGCCTGTTCCATTGAGGTCATCAGTTTTTTAAGTTCCGCTCCATAATCCGGTTCCGGCAGCATGATTCCAAAACGCGCTTTCAGCCTGTCCGAAAGATCGATACATGCCTGAACGGCTTTCAGTTGTTCCTTTATGCCGGATGTCAGTTTCCGGATTTCCTTCCGGAGTTCTGCGCCGGCTTCAGGATCAGCGGCCAGATCATTCGGACTGGATTGTCGGTAATCAGCATTCAGAAGTACCGGAACTTTTGCGATCAGTTGTTTTCCTTTCCTCAGCTGACGGCCGGCTGCATAAGCACCCAGCATCAGCGCCCTGTTTCTGCCTTTGCCGTTAAGTTGTTCCACCGCCGACAGCAGCATCAGCACAGCTTTGTTGTAATCGCGGTTGAGATAAGCAGCCAGGGCGCGTTTCAGATAATTGGTTGCCTTTCCCGATTCCAGTTCACTGACCAGCAGGGTTTCGGGGGTTTCCTGTCTGGCAAATTCCAGCACCACGGGATCGGTTTTTATAGAACGTGCATTCAGCGGGGTTTTCAAAAGCAATCCGTTAAACGCTGTACACCGGCTGAGGGCAACATACACCTGCCCCGGGGCAAAAGCTTCCTCCAGGTCGGCGATGATTTTCTCAAAAGTAAGCCCCTGGCTCTTGTGCACGGTAATGGCCCAGGCCAGTTTCAGCGGATACTGCACAAATGTGCCGATGGTCTCCTCCACCACCTTGCTTTCCTTGCTGTCCCAGGAGTAACGGATATTCCCCCACTCCTCCCGTTCCACGGCAATGATATCGCCTTCAGGCAACTCCACGAAAAGTCCCTCTTCAGATATTTCGATCACATGACCTATCTTGCCATTGTAAAAACGCTTGTTTCTGTCGTTGCGCAGAAACATCACCTGGGCTCCTTCTTTCAGCTTAAGAATGGCGTCGGCCGGGAAACTGTTTTCGGGAAACGTACCTTCCACCACAGCTTCAAACCGCATCAGCGGCTCATCAATCTCACGCAGCCGCTTCTCGTTGGTCTCCTCCACCATGCGGTTGTGGGTCGCCAGAATGATATAGTCCTCTTCCTCTTCGGGCGAAAAGCCGTGGAGGTAACGGCTGTTGAGCAGTGTCAGGTCTTCCGGCCCGAGACTGTTCACCCTGATGCGGTTGAGCAGGTCAATGAAATCCTGATCTGTCTGGCGGTAAATTTTCTTCAGCTCAATGTAAACCGGTTTCATATCCTGCATCACCCTGGCACTGAAGAAAAAGGGGCTGGTGTAAAATTGTCCGAGAATACTCCAGTCGTCCTGATTCACGATAGGCGGTAACTGAAAGCTGTCGCCGATCAGCACCACCTGTACCCCGCCGAAAGGGGTAAACTCCCTTTTCCGGAATACCCTGAGCAGGCGGTCGACCACATCAAGCAGATCGCAGCGCACCATGGAGATTTCATCGATAACCAGCAACTCAAGCCCTCGGATGATATCCAGCTTGTCGCGGTGATAACGGAAATGGTCGTTGATAATGCTTTTGTCCGGATCTTCAGGCGGGATCCGGGTCCTCAGCCGCTTGTCGCCCGGCACATAAACACTTGGTTTGATGTTGAAAAAGGAATGAATCGTTTGCCCGCCCGCATTCACGGCCGCCACGCCGGTAGGCGCCAGCACCACCATATTTTTGTTGCAAACGGTTTTCAGGTATTTCAGAAAGGTAGTTTTACCTGTTCCCGCTTTTCCGGTAAGATAGAGCATACGGTTGGTATGCATCACGAAATCAACGGCATAACGGAATTCAGGATTGTTGGTGTCGAGGCTGAAACTGTTGAGCAACATGGGATATCGGATAATCAGATTGCAGAATTGCGTCTCGCTAAATTAGCAAAATGACCGGGATTATGCCTGCCTGAAAAAAGAAAAACCTGCCGGTTTTAAGCAGCAGGTTTATTTATGCAGTTTATCAGTTACTACCAGCGCTTACGCTGAAAGGGGCGATGATTCCCGCCGGAAGGCCGTGGCATGCGGTTGCGGTGTTGAACGGCTTCAGCCTGCACATCCATTCCCGCCTGAGCGGCAGGTGCACTGGCCACAAAGCCATTCATGCGTTTCACCTCGATCGAGCGGGGCAACAATTTATTGATATCCTTGAGACTTCCGCGTTCTTCCGAAGCGCAGAACGAAATTGCCGTGCCGGCCTCTCCGGCCCTGCCGGTGCGCCCGATGCGGTGCACATAGGTTTCAGGGACTTCCGGAAGCTCAAAATTGATTACATGCGAAAGCTTGTCAACATCTATGCCGCGTGATGCAATATCGGTGGCAACCAATACCTTGACGGAACGGTTCTTAAATCCCTGCAGCGCCTTTTGCCTGGCCTGCTGTGATTTATTGCCGTGAATGGCGGCGGCGGAAATGCCCAGCTTGTTCAGCTCACGGGTTACCTTATCGGCCCCATGTTTGGTCCTGGTAAAAATCAGCGCCGTTTCAATCTCTTCAGAGGCAAAAACCTGTTGCAGCATGGCGCGCTTATCGGCCTTTTCAACATAATATACAGACTGACTGACCATTTCAGCCGGTGCTGAAACCGGGGCCACATTCACTTTTACCGGTTTGTTGAGCAGGCTGTCGGCCAATGCCCTGATTTCGTTGGGAATGGTAGCTGTAAAAAATCCGGTTTGCCTTTCAGCCGGAAGTCTGGCAATGATGCGCTTGATATCGGGCGCAAAACCCATGTCAAGCATGCGGTCTGCTTCGTCAAGGATAAAAATTTCTATGGAATTCAGGCTGATGAAGCCCTGGTTCATCAGGTCGAGCAAGCGGCCGGGGGTCGCGATCAGGATATCGATGCCTTTGCGCAGGATGGTTGTTTGAGGATTCTGTGAAACGCCACCGTAAATCACGGTGTGGCGAAGCTTCAGTCCTTTGCTGTAGTCGCTGAAGCTTTCGCTGATCTGTATGGCCAGTTCGCGCGTGGGGGCGAGCACCAGTGCACGGATCCCGGAGTTATTTCCTTTACCGCTGTTATAAAGCCTTTGCAGGATAGGAATTGCAAATGCGGCAGTCTTGCCGGTTCCTGTCTGGGCGGTACCGAAAACATCGGAGCCTTTTAAAAGATGGGGAATTGCTTTTTCCTGAATGGGTGTGGGTTCAACGTAACCCTTTTGTTTCAACGCCTGGGTAATGGGCGCAATGATGTTCAGATTTTCAAATGTCATGAAATAAAAAATAAAGTGATCGCAGCCGGCAAACAACCGTGACTTATCGGAGGGTCCTGAGTTAAATTCTGAAAGAATCGTGCATTAACGAAGGTTCGATGGGCAGGAAAGGATATAAACCTATAAATGAGAAACAGCTACTTTAAATGAGCTGCAAAGATACACATTTAATAAACACCTCCGACAAAACGCATCAGTTGATAATAAGGGATGCCCATTGTGTCCCTGAATCTGATTTAAGTATCAGGAAATACCGACCCTGAGCCGGTTTCCCCATATCCAGAAAAATTTCATTGTGAAGGATTACATCTCCCGACTTCACCAGTCTGCCGGCCTGATCAGCCAACATCCAGCGTGCTTTGCTTCCTGCCGGAGATAATCCTGTGACCCTTACCTGACCGCCGGAGGGATTAGGGAAGATTGTAAAATCTCCTGCCGCAATAATTGTAACACCGGTAACCAGGCCTTCCTGCAGTAGGAGTACCTCAGCCCCAGGACCTCCATTGGCCGTGGAAACGGTAATAACAGCAATCCTGTCATCTTCCGATAGATTCGCATCATACACGGCGCTGATCTCTCCTTCACCCTCCCCTGAAGCCTCCGCACTGCACCAGGGCGCGCTGCTCACCGCATTCCATGAAGCATTTGAAAAAACGGAAAAAATAACCGATCCGGCATCCGGGGAAACCTGCTGCATTTCCGGCATTACTGAAAGGGTTGCCGCTGCAGCTTCCTGAACCAGCAACACCTGCTGGTCCGGCGTTCCGGCGGCGGAAATTGTGATCGCCGCAGTTCTTGATACGTTTACAGGATTGGCATGATACTCAGCAATAAGAGCTGCACTGCCACTCCCTTCAGGAGTAACGGTGCACCATTCAGCGCTGCTGACCGACGTCCAGGCAGTGTTCGAAGTTACGGAAAATTCCGCTGCCCCTGCTTCGGACGTCACCACCTGCTCAACCGGCGAAACCGATAAAACAGTACCTCCTCCGGCCTGAACAACGGTAACAATCTCCGGATCAGCGCCCTCTGCGTTGACAGAAATCGTGGCTGTACGGGGCGACGAACCGCTATTGGCTTCGCATTCTGCAACCAGCATCCCGTTACCACTTCCCGCCGGGGTTACCATACACCACTCCGCACCACTCTGCGCATTCCATACGGTGTTGGAAACGACGCTAAATTCAGCGCTTCCGCTCCCTGCTTCAATCTGCTGAGACTGAGGGTTCACGCTGAGTACAACTGCAGCGCCCTCCTGTACCAGCGTCACTATCTGATCAGCGATCCCCTGCGAAGAAACGGTAATCATTGCCGACCTCTGCGGAACCTCCGTATTTTCAGTATACTGGGCCGTAAGTATGCCGCTTCCCGATCCGGAAGGCGTTACTGTGCACCATCCCGCATTGCTCTGGGCCGTCCAGTTTAAAGCAGTGGTTATGGTAAATTCTGCGGTTCCGGACCCGGAAGTAACCTGCTGCATGGCCGGCATTACCGACAAAACAGCCGCACCCTGTTCATAGGCGATGGCCGCATCAAAGATCTCGCTCACAAACTGCGGCGCAACCAGTGCGGTGGCCGCGGCATTCGGGTGACTGTCGGTGCTGCTTACCGCGTATTGGGGCATCTGAAAACCATTGGCATCCGTCAGTTTGGCGAAATAATTAAAAACGTAAATATTCGGAGGCATTGCGCCCATCACAGGGTCAAGTCCCTGCGCAAGGGTATCCTTTGCCCAGGTGCAGAATGACTTTGCCAGCATGGCGGCGTTTGCATTGGTATTTGCCTGATTGAGCGGGGCATTGGTCCAAATGGCGAAAAAATTTTCCGGATGCTGCGCCATCACCGAAATAATGCTTCGCCAGTGCCATTTATAATTGTACACGGATTTTACCGTGCGGTTCAGCGTATCGGAAGGTTGTCCCCATCCGGTCATGGCTGAGGAGGGAAAGCATGATTTGACCACAACAATCTTATTGTTCGCCAGAATGGGTGTGATGTTGGCCGCGGGATCCTCCCCGTCGAATATGCGGTGCCAGCGTTCCCATTCGTTATCCCAGGGATTGAGCGGCCACGACTGCCGCACCATGCTCACCGCCTGACTGCCTGTATAGCCATGATTTGTATTATAAACCTGTATTTCCTGAGGAATACTGGTGGGCGATCCGTTGGGACCCCAGATATTCTGACCGGTGGAATGGGTCAAAAACACACCACTCCGGAAAAGGGTTTGCGCACTGCTCAGAAAAGGGAGTATGATAACTGCAAGAAGTATAATTCGCTTCATATATTGAATCTCCTGATTTAAAACAAAGGGATATGCAAGACAGGGTAACCCTTGTAAAAGAAAAGACAGACCACTGCTCAGTGAGTGAACGGCATGCGGATAAAATTGTTCAGCCCTGTGATGAAAATCGCCCCTGGTTCATTCCGAAAGATCAAATATACAACAAATTACAACAATTTCCCTGAAAATTCCTGCACCTGTTTCTCAACCCTTATCAGAATCATTAAGCACAACATACTTTTCCCCCTGAAAGCGACTTCCCGGAGAATCAAAACTGCCGGGCCTTTTTGCATTTCAACCGCCGATTTCAGCATCTCAGTAATTTTATTTAAAACATTTCTCCGGAGCCGCGGTAATTTTGTGTTTTCATTGTAAATCAACCATAAAAATATGACATCCATCAGAAGCATTGTATCACTCTGCCTGCTCTCCGGGCTGCTGGCCGGATGCAGCGGCATTTCACAAAAACCGGAAGAAATCGTCAGAAGCGTAAAAATTGAAACAGTAGTTCGGGCCGATTCCCTGCTTGAGAAATCATTTCCTGGAATCATTACCGGAGGCGGCGAAATCAACCTGGCATTCAGGGTGGCCGGACCGATTGCACAGATTGCCGTGAAGGAAGGAGATTATGTGAGGGCCGGTCAGCTGATAGCCCGCATCGACCCGCGCGACTACGAGGTACAACTGCAGGCGGCACAGGCGCAATACGACCAGGTGAAGGCTGAAGCCGGGCGGGTTACCGAACTGCACAACCGCCAAAGTGTTACCGGCAATGATTATGACAAGGCGATCGCTGGAGAACGCATGGTTACCGCCAAATTGAAAAATGCGAAAGACCAGCTCAACGATACCCGCTTACTGGCGCCTTCACAGGGGTATATTCAAAAAATCAACTTCAGTGTGAATGAACTTATCGACGCGGGGATGCCCCTGGCTACCCTGCTTGACGCCGGACAGTTCCGGGTGGAAACCGACATCCCGGCATCGCTGTATCTCCGGCGCGATGAAATTGTTTCATTTACCGGCATACAGCCAAACCTTCCCGAAAATCAATTTAAGCTTAAGCTGCTCAGTTTCAGTAAAAAAGCCAGCCATAATCAGCTTTATAAACTTCAACTGGCCATGGATTCCGAAGCCCGCTCAAAACTTGCCGCCGGGATGGATATTGAGGTAAAGATTCTGCAAAAAATCAGTGAAGGATCGCAATTATGCGTTTCTCTCAGCGCGTTGTTCAACCGCGACGGCAAAACTTATGTATGGATATACCAACCCGGTACGCAAACCGTGACCAGCCGTGAGGTAGCCACAGGTAAGCTGACCGGCGACGGCAGAATCCGCATCAGCAGCGGCCTGAAACCGGAAGAACAGGTGGTAGTAGCCGGAGTCAGCCAGTTAGGCGATAACCAGAAAGTGGTTCCGCTTGAACCCGTTTCCGAAACCAACGCAGGAGGTATGCTATGAAGCACATCTCCGGCTATATCTTCCGCCGCAAATCCATCTTTTATTTTCTCTTTTTTGCCATGCTGGCCGGAGGAATCCTGGCCTTCCGGAGCATCAGCAAACTCGAAGACCCCGAGCTGGTGGTGATGCAGAGCCAGATTGTGACGGTTTACCCCGGGGCATCGGCCCATGAAGTGGAGATGCAGGTAACCAATGTGATCGAAGAAAAACTCAATACCCTGGCCAATGTGGAGAGCATCCGATCCAAATCCATGGCCAATCTTTCAATAGTTGCCGTTACCCTTGAACTTACTGTTCCCCAGGATGAGATTGAACAGCGCTGGGATTACCTCAGGCGCCGCATGATTGAAGTGCTGCCGGAATTGCCTGAAGGCGCTCAGCCACCCGTAATTTATGATGATTTCGGCGATGTGTACGGGATGTTCTACGCCATGACAGCCGAAGGATTCTCCTACCGGGAAATGAGCCGCATGGCCCGCTTCATTAAACGGGAGATGCTGGCCGTTGAAGGGGTGGCGCGCGTTGAGATTTACGGCGAACAGGAACCTGTCACCGAAATTGTCTTCACCCCTTCGGGTATGGGCGAACTCGGCATCTACCCCCTTCAGGTGATGGCTGCCATAAACAGCCGGACATCCGCCGTTTACCCGGGACCCCTGCAAACCGGTAATCAACGGATCAACCTCAGCGTTGAGGGAATAACAACCCATACGCAGGATGTAGCCAATACCATGGTCAAAGGCATCAACGGCAACCTCTTCAAACTCTCCGACATCGCCGCTGTAAATGATACTTACAACGACCCTTTGCGAAACACCCTTCGCCTGAATAATCAGAAAGCCATTGGCATCTCACTGTCGATGGAATCGGGCGAAAATATCGTGGAAGTGGGTAAAAGGGTGGAAAAGCGCCTGGCAGAACTCCAGCAGAATATGCCTGTAGGATACAATTTTGAAAAAGTATTCTTTCAGCCCGACCTGGTAAAAAAGTCCATCGACGGATTTATGCTGAACCTTATCGCTTCGGTAGCCATTGTAATCCTGGTGCTGATGGTTTCCATGGGGCTGAGAAGCGGATTTATCATTGGATCCGGACTGATCCTTACGATTATGGCAACATTTCCCATCCTGCTGGCGGCCGGGGGTACGCTTCAGCGCATTTCACTGGGCGCTTTTATCGTCGCCATGGGCATGCTGGTTGACAATGCCATTGTGGTGCTCGATGGCATACTGGTGAACTTTAAAAAAGGCATTCCCCACCCCGGAGCGCTCACCGATCCGGCCAGAAAAACAGCCTGGCCGTTGTTTGGCGCTACTTTCATCGCAGTAGCGGCCTTCCTGCCCGTGTACCTTTCGCAGGATGCCGCAGGCACCTATGCACGCGACCTTTTTGTAGTCCTCTGCATTTCATTGCTGATCAGCTGGTTGCTGGCCATGACCCAGGTGCCGCTGTTTGCCGGCCTGATGTTGAAACCCCCTGCTGAAAACGGCGAAAAAGCGCTTTTTACCGGAAAATCGTACCGCACACTGCGCAAGGTATTATGCAAACTGCTTCATTACAAAACCTTAACACTGGCTGTATCTGCACTGCTTTTGCTGGCTGCCGCCCTGAATTTCGGAAATATCAAAAAAACTTTCTTCCCCGACTTCAACTACAATCAGGCGTACATCGAGTACCGCATGCCGGCCGGGACTAGCCCGCAGAAGGTGCAGCAAGACCTTGCCCGGATCACGAAACATCTTAATTCGCTCGATGAGGTTAAAATGGTGGTTTCCAGTCACGGGCAGACGCCCACCCGCTATTGTCTGGTACGTCCGCTGGGCGAAGCTGGTGACAACTACGGGGAGTTGATCGTGAACTTTGAGGATTACGAAACCATGATCCGGATGAAACCACTGCTTTCGGAATATCTTCACAGGAATTTCCCGGATGCAAGAACGAGGATCCGGAAATATAACCTTTCCATCAAGGCATCGCATACGGTGGAGGCCGAATTTTCCGGGCCCGATCCCGCCGTGCTCAGGGAGCTCAGCCGGCAGGCCATGAATATTTTCAGAGATAATCCTTATGTTGACCAGTACACCCTCGATGATGACTGGGAATCGCCGGGCGAAGTCCTTACTGTCCGTTACAACCCGCAGGCAGCCGCCAGGGCGGGCGTAAGCAGGCAGGATGTGAGCAATGCACTCCTTGCAGCTACCGACGGTTTGCCCATCGGCAGCTACTTTGAAGACCAGACCCGGGTAAACATCATGCTGAAGCTGCGCAACAACGATGGTTCACGCATTGAAAATCCTGAAGAAATCCCCGTTTGGAGCATGCTGCCCGATATCTCAGGAATCAATGAGCAAACGGTCAGGGAACTGATGACAGGCATCACAACGATAGATGAACTGAGCCGGGAGCTGGTGAGCCCGGTACCGCTGAGCGCGGTCACACACGGCATTGACCTGACGTGGCAGGAACCTGTTGTGCACAGGGTGAACGGGCGGAGGGCCATTCAGGTGCAATGTGAACCAAAAGACGGGCACAGCCCCGCCGAAACACGTCAATACAGCAAAAAGGCGATAGAAGCCATCCCGCTGCCGGCGGGCTATCAGATGCAGTGGGTGGGCGAACACGAACTTCAGGGAGACGCGCTCAGAAACATCTTCAGGTTTCTGCCCATCTCCATTTTGCTGATTATCCTTACACTGATCCTCCTGTTCAACGATTTCAGGAAACCGCTGATCGTGATCCTGTGCATCCCCATGGCTTTCATCGGCATTGTTCCGGGCATGATCCTGGCGGGACAGCCATTCACATTTATGGCCATCATCGGCTCATTCGGGCTGATGGGGATGATCGTTAAAAACGCCATCGTGCTGATCGACGAAGCGGAAGGGCTGATTACAGCCGGCACTGAAAAGCACCCGGCACTGATCAATGCAACCATCTCGCGCGCGCGTCCGGTGATCCTCGCTTCACTCACCACCATCCTGGGCATGCTCCCCCTGCTCACCGACCCCATGTACGCCAGTATGGCCGTAGCCATCATCAGCGGACTGCTTGTCGGCACCCTTATCACCCTGCTCTTTGTACCAATTCTTTACGCCGTTTTCTACGGGGTTAAACCCGTTTCAGCACCTGATAACAATAACGACACATGCGCATGAACAAACAGATATTCATTTCTCTGACACTGACAATTGCGATTGCCTTTCAAACTATGGGGCAACAGCAGCTCAGCCCGGAGCAATGCCGTAAAATGGCCCTGGAGAAGAACGAAGACCTGAAAATTGCCGGCATGCAGACCGAAAAAGCAAACCGCATGCAAGCCGCCGCGCGTACACTCCGCCTGCCTTCGCTTTCGGTTTCAGGTACAGGCATCTACCAGAACAAGGATTTGAAAATGGAGATGTTCCTGCCTACGCAAACCCCCAATCCACTGACCGGCCAACTGGAGCCCAACATCATGATCAATCCGCTGACCGGTCAGCCGGTGATCGGCCCCGACGGCAATCCCGTTTTCAATATGTATGCCTGGCTGCCCCTCGAAATCAGCCTGAATGGCGCATACCTTGCCGGCATCAGTCTTGAACAGCCTGTTTATGCGGGCGGCAGGATAAGGGCAGGAAATCAGATGGCTGATCTGGGGGTGGAAATGGCCGAAGAGAACACCCGCCTGCAACTGGGAAATACCCTGGAGGAGGCTGACCGCGCCTATTGGACGTTTGTATCGGTAAGAAGTAAAACCATGCTTGCAGGCCAGGCTGTAAAAATGCTTGAGGAGCTGGTGACAAGGGCAAAAAACAGTCATGCAACAGGAATGGCCAGCCGGAACGACCTGCTGAAAGCGCAGGTGGAACTCAGCCATGCACGGCTTAACCTGCAAAAAGCACAGCAGGGTATGGAACTCAGCCGCATGGACCTGTGCAGGGTGACCGGCTTGCCGTTTGACACACGGATCATAGTTACCGACACCCTGCAGGATGCGGAAAGCTTAACTCCGACAACCGTGAATCCGGAACCTGCCAGACCGGAAAACCGGCCGGAATACCAGCTGCTGCTGAAAAAGATCGGCATGCAGGATCATCAGATCCGTATGGAAAGGGCAGAATTTCTGCCGACCGCAGGCATCAGGGCAGGATACAACCATATCGGCGGAATAGAACTGAGCGGCACCGGCTTTGAAAATACCAGTTTCAACGTGATGGCATCGGTCAGTATCCCCCTCTTTCACTGGGGTGAAGGGATGCAGAAGATAAAAGCCGCCCGTCTTGAAAAAGAGATCAGGGAAACGGAGTTGACCAAATATAACCAACTGATGATGCTCGAAGCAGAACAGGCAAGGCTTAACCTGGTACTGGCTTCGGAACGGATCCGGATGAGCAAGGAAGCGCTGGAGCAGGCAAATGAAAACCTGCGCGTGAGCCGCGACAATTATGAAGTCGGCATGGGAACGATGAGCGACCTGCTGATCGCGCAAACGCAATGGCAGCAAGCGCACAGCGAGCTTATCGACGCCCGTTCGGACTACAAAATCAAAGAGACTGCCTGGCTGAAAATTTCCGGCAAGCTCAATGCCGAATAAAAACGGCCCGATGATATATGGATCATAATACTTTCACCGGTATCTACCGATTGACGGAAAATCAAATATTCCGCTTCCTTATGAAAAAGGGTTAAATTTGAGCAGGTATGAAATCAAACAGCATGAACAATCATAATCTGCATTTCATCAGCCGGCTGTCGGATTATACCCTTAAGAGCGTATTGATCAGGATTGCGCTGGTGAGCGCCACCGGCTGGCTGTTCCTGTTTTTAGCTTCCCGCCTTGCCGGCGACGGACCGGTAGAGGTTACGCTCCTGAAATATATACGCACTATCCTGGTATTCAATATAATCAGTGAAGGGAATGTGCTTTTTGATCATATTGCTGAACGCTATCTGCCGATTCCTGAGAAAATCAGCCTCCGGATTATCCTGCATGCCATAGTCAGCCTGATGCTCGGGGTAGCTCTGCTGACGGCTGTAGTGCTTACTGGGAATGAGCCCCTGTTCTTTTCGAATCCCATCTTGCAGATGATGATCCTTTTCGGACTGATCTTTACCTTTATCCTTATCCTCGTATCAGTCACCCTGCGCATCATTGATCAATGGATCAATTCCATCAGGGAGCTCGAAGAGATGAAAAACCTCAAACTGGCCAGTGATTACAGTTCGCTGCAGGCACAGCTTAACCCGCATTTTCTCTTCAACAACCTGAGTGTGCTGAAATCAATGATTACCTACGAACCGGAATCTGCCATACAGTTTACCCAGAACTTTACCGATGTGTACCGTTACGTGCTGCAGAGCAAGGATAAAAGCACGGTGAAAGTTTCGGAGGAACTCGGTTTTATCGAAGCTTATATTGCATTACACAAGGAACGCATGGGAAACGCCCTGATGGTGGAGACGGATATCAGCCGTGCCGCACTCAACCGGGAAATCCCGCCGCTCGCCCTTCAGTTGCTGATCGAAAATGCCCTGAAGCACAACATCGCCCTGAAAGACTCCCCGCTGCATATTGTCATCAGAAGCAACGACAACAGCGTCACCGTGACCAATAACATCAATTTCAAAGAAGCTTCCTGGTCAGGGAAAACCGGACTGCTTAACCTGCAGCAGCGATACGCCCTGCTCACGGGCCCTCCGGTTGAAATCAGGCAGCAGGATGGTATTTTTGAAGTAGAAATCCCTTTGCTATGAACAAACCGGTTAACATACTCCTGATAGAGGATGAGGATTATAACCTCAGGCTGCTTGAGGACATGATCCGCAAACTGCGTCCCGGATGGAAGGTTTCCGGCACGTTTGAGAGTGTAAAACGGAGCGTGGAATGGCTGAAACAACATCCGCAACCCGACCTGATATTCATGGATATACAACTGGCCGACGGACTTTGCTTCGCCATTTTTGAACAGGTTGAAGTCAGCAGCATGGTTATATTTACCACAGCCTATGACAATTACGCCATTCAGGCCTTTAAGGTAAACAGCATCGACTACCTGCTCAAGCCCTTCAGGGAAAAGGAGCTTGAAGATGCTATCCTCAAATTCGAAAACTTCACGGGCCTGACTGCTGACATGCACTATATACCCGACTATCAGGAAATTCTCGACGCCATCCGGAAAGGGCAGAAAAAATTCCGCCGGCGCTTCCTGGTATCAAAAGTCGACGCCTACATCAGGCTGGAGGTTTCCGATATTGCGTATTTCCACAATGAAAACCGCATTACCACCGCGGTTACGTTTAACAAGCATACGCACATCCTCGACTTTTCACTGGATGCGCTTGAGGAACAACTTGATCCCGATGAGTTTTACCGCGCCAACCGGCAGTTGCTGCTCAACGCGAAGGCAGTCGACAGGGTGGAGAACCATTTCGGCGGCAGGCTGAAACTGCGCCTGAACCCGCCCTTTTCGGGCGACCTGATGGTCAGCCGACTGAAAGCCATTAATTTCAGACAATGGATGGGGGACTGAGGAAAGGTTAAGGTTAAGCTCTAACCCTGAAATTAACACGTATTAGTTGATAACTTTTTGTTAAAAACCTCGA
>VSSQ01000036.1_pt1 | contig 22350 bp, 18 predicted proteins | sample 4763081 | NCBI WGS metagenome assembly VSSQ01 (sample SAMN12137344, study PRJNA551015) | bioreactor metagenome | isolation source: SDC9 anaerobic chlorinated ethene degrading culture | place: USA: Knoxville, Tennesee | collected 2015-01-01
CTGCCATCGCGTTGGCCGCTACCGTGCTGTTCTGGTTATGAGTCCTGAGCCTAGCCCAGGAAGCCATAGCGACACGTCACTCAGGTCTGATCCGCGCTGGTGACGGGCAAGAAGTGCGACCAGTCTTCGGCCGGAAATCACCCTGTGGCGCTTGAGGTGGATGAGGCCCCGTTCGACGGAGTCAAGGTCAACGCCGTCTCCACAGACGCGAGCAATGGCGTCGGCGCAGACATCGGTTGCTGTGAAGGGCACCTGACAATTTCTCCGACGCTGATATCGGCTCAGAACCGTAGCGACAGCTACGCGCCTGCTTCATAGCCTTCGTCAAAGCTTCCACCGTTTCAATGCAACCTTGTGTCCAGGGTCTCACCATCGCGAGCGCCGCAGTGCCATGCTCTGGCGCGTATAGCGACGGCACGACGGCCCTCCGCCGGATCCGCAGCTTGATGCCACGAACCGCGCGCCCCCTTCCATACGCAAAAGGCGCCGGAGCATCCGCCCCGGCGCCTCTATCACCGTCTGTCAGAGATCCCCCAGAGGCATCAGGCGGTACGTTTCACCCTTGACACCCCTTGCGCAGACTTATGCTTCCGTTTGCGCATTCATCTGCTTTCTCTGACTATTGGGGCCAACACCCCTCAGCCGCATTTCGAATGGCCGCAGTCGGCGCAGGTCATGCAGCCCTCGACCTTGCGCATCGCGTAGCTGCCGCAGGCCGGGCAGGCCGGGCCGCGCGGGGCTTCGCCCACCACCATCACCTCGGCTTTCGGGTCGGATTTCAGCCCCATCCCCTCGCCCGCGATGAAACCGATCGCGATCAGGTGGCGCTCTATCACTCCGCCGATCGCCGCGAGAATCGAGGGGATGTACTGCCCCGCCATCCAAGCGCCGCCGCGCGGGTCGAACACCGCCTTCAGCTCCTCGACGACAAAGCTGACGTCACCGCCGCGCCGGAACACCGCCGAGATCATCCGCGTCAGCGCCACGGTCCAGGCGTAATGCTCCATGTTTTTCGAATTGATGAACACCTCGAACGGGCGCCGGTGGCCGCCCTGCACGATGTCATTCACCGTGATGTAGATCGCGTGTTCGCTCGCCGGCCATTTCAGCTTGTAGGTCGCGCCCTCGAGCGCCGCGGGGCGGTCGAGCGGCTCGGTCAGATAGACCACCTCGGCGCCCCGGTCGGCGTCGGGCGCCTTCTCCGAGGTCTCCGACACACTCAGCACCGAGCCGGTCACGTCGTTCGGCCGGTAGGTGGTGCAGCCCTTGCAGCCGGTTTCGAAGGCTTCCATGTAGACGTTCTGGAACTCCTCGAAGGAAATGTCCTCGGGGCAGTTGATCGTCTTCGAGATCGAGGAGTCGATCCATTTCTGCGCCGCCGCCTGCATCCGCACATGGTCGAGCGGGGCGAGGGTCTGGGCGTTGACGAAATAGTCGGGCAGTGCCGCATCGCCCTTCAGGTCGCGCCACATCTGCACGGCATAATCGACGACCTCCTCCTCGGTGCGCGAGCCGTCCTTCTGCAGCACCTTGCGCTTGTAGGCATAGGCGAAGACCGGCTCGATGCCCGAGCTGACATTGCCCGCATAAAGCGAGATCGTCCCGGTGGGCGCGATCGAGGTCAGCAGCGCGTTGCGGATACCATGGGTCCGGATCGCCGTGCGCACATCCTCGTCCATCTGCAGCATGTTGCCGGTGGCGAGGTATTTCTCGGCGTCGAAGAGCGGAAAGGCGCCTTTCTCCTGCGCAATCTCGACCGAGGCGAGATAGCTCGCCCGGGCGATCTCGTGCATCCAGCGCTCGGTCTGCGCCGCCGCCTCGTCCGCGCCATAGCGCAGCCCGAGCATCAGCAGCGCGTCGGCCAGCCCGGTTACGCCCAGACCGATGCGGCGCTTGTTCATCGCCTCCTCGGCCTGCTGCGGCAGCGGGAAGCGCGAGGCGTCGACGACGTTGTCCATCATCCGCACCGCGGTACGCACCAGCCGATCGAGCGCCACCGGATCAAGCTTCGCTGCCGGGGTGAACGGATCGGTGACCAGCCGCGCCAGGTTGACCGAGCCGAGCAGGCAGGCGCCATAGGGCGGCAGCGGCTGCTCGCCACAGGGGTTGGTCGCCGAGATCTGCTCGCAGTAACCGAGGTTGTTCATCTGGTTGATGCGGTCGATGAAGATCACGCCCGGCTCGGCGTAGTCATAGGTCGAGCGCATGATCCTGTTCCACAGATCGCGCGCCTGCACGGTGTGATAGACCTTGCCGGCGAATTTCAGATCCCAGGGCCCATCGGCCTTCACCGCCGCCATGAAGGCATCGGTCACCAGAACCGAGAGGTTGAACATCCGCAGCCGCGCCGAATCCTGCTTCGCGGTCACGAACTGCTCGATGTCGGGGTGGTCGCAGCGCATCGTCGCCATCATCGCGCCGCGGCGCGAGCCGGCCGACATGATCGTGCGACACATCGCGTCCCAGACATCCATGAAGGACAGCGGGCCCGAGGCGTCGGCGGCGACACCCTTCACCTCGGCGCCGCGCGGGCGGATCGTCGAGAAGTCATAGCCGATGCCGCCGCCCTGCTGCATGGTCAGCGCGGCCTCCTTCAGCATGTCGAAGATGCCCGACATGCTGTCCGGGATCGTGCCCATGACGAAGCAGTTGAAGAGGGTCACCGTGCGCCCGGTGCCGGCGCCCGCGAGGATGCGGCCGGCCGGCAGGAACTTGAAATCCTCGAGCGCGTCATAGAAGCGCTCTTCCCAGGCCACCGGGTCCGCCTCGACCGAGGCGAGATCGCGCGCCACACGCCGCCAGCTGTCCTCGACGGTGATGTCGATCGGCGTGCCATCGGCCTCTTTCAGACGGTATTTCATGTCCCAGATCTGTTCGGCGATATTGGCGGCGAATCGGGTCATCGGCTCCTCGGTCCTGTCGTGGCGGCCCCGGTGCAGTGGCAACATCCGGGGCAGAAAAAGAAAAAGCCCCGGAACATCTGGTGTCTGACGGGGCAGAAGGCCACAATAGCATGAGTGCCGGGCGAGATTCCAGCCGCGAAATGGTGCCGCAGTGCAGTTGCCCGCCGCCGCCCTGTGGCCTATGTCGAAAGCCGCGAAACCGGGGGTGCGCGATGATTCACCTGATCAAGCTCTGCGTCGGCGCCGAGAAGGTCGAGGACCTGATCGACTGGCAGGCGCAGCACTATGGCACGGGCCCCGCCCGCCACGTCACCCGCATGGGCCCGAAACGCGGCGCAGAGCTCGTCGACGGCGGCTCGCTCTACTGGGTGTTCAAGGGCGTGGTGCTGGCCCGGCAGCGGGTGATCGGGCTCGAGGATGTGCTGGGCGCCGACGGCATCCCGCGCTGCGCCATCATTCTCGACCGCGAGGTGGTGCGCACCGAGGCGCTGCCGCGCCGGCCGTTCCAGGGCTGGCGCTACCTGACGCCCGAGGACGCGCCCGCCGATCTGCGCCCGACGCGCGAGCGCGAGGAGCCGCTGCCGCGCGATTTGCAGGCAGCGCTCTCCGAGATCGGCCTCAGATAGGGGGGCTGTCTGCCCCCCTCCCGGCCTGCGGCCGGTTCACCCCCCGAGGATATTTACAGCAATTGGAAGCGGGGAATTCCCCGTGCTTTCTCCTTGCCAAAAAGACCTCGGAGGTGAGGCCGAAGGCCGAGGGGACAGCGCCCCCTGCCCCGCTCAGCGCAGGATCGGCGGTTTCGACGGGTCCATCCCCGGCGCGGTGATGGTCAGCTCCTGCACCTCTTCCGCGACCGCCTCGGGCAGGTGCAGCACCAGCGCCTTCTCGAGCAGAACCGCCGCCGCCGGGTCCGCCTCGGTCAGGAAGGTGACATCGAGTTCGCCTGCCTCAAGCCCGGAGAAGGCGAGCGCCTCGGCCATCGCCTTGGCGATGCCGGGCTGCGCCGGCTCGGGCGCGCCGAGGAAGGCGAGAACATGGCCGCGCCGGCCGCCCTCATAGGTCACACCGCCCAGCAACGCGTGGCTCGCAAGCCCGGCAAGCTGGTCGAATTTCGCCTCGAAGGCGGGCAGCAGCAGCGCCAGCATCGCCGGCGGCAGCGCCGGCGCATCGAAGGCCACCGGGCGCGCCGCGGTGGTCTCGGGCGCATGGGTCAGCGCATGGGTCAGCCATTCAAGCGCCTCGGGCGGCAGCAGCAGCGCCGAAGGGGCGACGCCGAGATTGACACCGAGCCCCACCGCCTCGCCCGCGAGGTTCTGCGCGATCACCCGACCGGGCAGCGCCACATAGGGCGCGGGGGTGGTGGTGAATTCGGCCAGCCGTTCCTCGGTGTCGAAGGCAAGGACAAAATCCCCCTCCTCGGTCTCGAACAGCTGCGGGATGATGTCATTGTCCTCGTCGGGCTCATGCTCGAGCAGCAGGAACAGCTCGGCATCGGCAAGCCGGTCATAGACCGCAAGGCGCAGCGCCTCGTTCTCGGGATCGGCTTCCATCGCGGCATGGGCGCGGTCGTAGGGGGTCTCGGTCATGTCACCTCCTTCACCCGGGCGCGCAGGGCGGGGATCAGTTCCGCCTCGAACCACGGGTTGCGTTTCAGCCATGCCGTATTGCGCCAGGACGGATGAGGCAAGGGAAAGACGCGCGGCGCATGATCGCGCCAGGCGGCGACGGTCGCGGTGACGGCACGGCTGCCGAGGTGCCAGCGCTGCGCCGCGCCGCCGACGAGCAGCGTGAGGTCCATCGGGCCGAGCGCCGCCATCACCCGCGCCCGCCAGGTCGCGGCGCAAAGCGGCGGTGGCGGCAGGTCCGCCCCCTTCGCGTCATAGCCCGGAAAGCAGAAGGCCATCGGCACGATCGCGATCCGCGCGAGGTCATAGAAGGTCTCGGGCCCCACCCCCATCCAGGCGCGCAGCCGGTCGCCCGAGGGATCGGTGAAGGGCCGGCCCGAGGCATGCACCCGCGCGCCGGGCGCCTGACCGACGATCAGCACCCGCGCCCCGGGGCGGAACCAGACCACCGGGCGCGGCGCATGACCCGTTTCGGTTGCGGCGAATCGCGCCGCACACAACCGGCAGGCGCGGATTTCTTCCGCCAATGTCGCGACGCCCCCGTCGTTCACCCGTCTTTCCCCGTTTCCTGCGGCCAAACGGTGCGCGCGCGATTGTAACTGGCCACACAGTTCGGACATAATGTCGCCGGAATACACATATAGATCCCTTTTCACAAAGGATCCGGTCGTGATCGACGCACCGGACGAGGCACGGTCGGCAGGAAGCGATGCTGGAATTCGAGAATGTCAGCAAGTCCTTCTGGACGGGAAAGCAGCGCAAGGTGATCCTCGACCGGGCGAGCTTCCGCGTCGAACTGGGCCGCTCGCTCGGCATCCTTGCGCCGAACGGTACCGGCAAGACCACGATCATCAACATGATGGCCGGGCTCGAGAAGCCCGACGAGGGCGAGATCCGCAAGACCTGCCGGGTCTCCTTCCCGCTCGGCTTCATGGGCGGCGTGGTGAACAAGCATTCGGCCCGCGAGAACGCGCGCTTCATCGCCCGGCTCTACGGGCTCGACCCCGATTACGTCGAGGCCTTCTGCCGCTGGCTGGCCGGGATCGCCGAATATTTCGACATGCCGGTCGGCACCTACAGCCAGGGCATGCGCTCGCGCTTCACCTTCGCGCTGATGCTGGCGCTCGAATTCGACATCTACCTGATCGACGAGGGCATGCCCTCGACCACCGATGTCGAGTTCAACCGCAAGGCGGGCGCAATCCTGCGCGACCGGCTGAAGGAGGCGACGGTGATCGTCGTCTCGCACCAGGCGACGACACTCGAGAAGTTCTGCCGCTCGGCAGCCGTTCTGCGCGACGGCCAGCTCTACATGTTCGACACTCTGGAAGAAGCGAAGCGGATGTATGATTACACCTCTTAAAGTTGCCAAGTACCGCATTCGCCGCACGCCGATCCCCGGCGTGACCCCGGTGCCGCCCAAGGCGGCGGAAACCGGCCGCGGCGCGACCATCGCCGACCTGCTTGCCCATCGCGCGGCCGCGCGACGTGGCGTGGCGGCCCCGGCGGATGATCCCTCCGCGCTCTTCGAGCCGCAGGACGACGGCTTTGCCGCGCTCGATTTCCCGAGCGCGCATCCCGATGACGCCCCGCAGGTGCTCGGCCCCTCCGAGATGACGCCCGAGGAGGAGATCGAGGCGATCCGTGCCGAGGGGCTGACCGGCCGGCAGCTGCGGCTGGCGCGGCGGATGGCGAAGAAATACGGCATCGAGGCGACCTCGGACTTCGAGGCGGTGCGGATGCTGCGCCGGCGCGGTCTCGACCCGTTCGACCGCTCGGCGCTGATGCATCTGGAGCAGGACGACGAGGACGGCACCGGCGCGCTGACCGCCTCCGCACCGGCCGGCATGGGAGCGGGCTCGGCCACGACCAAGGCGCTTGCCCGGCTCGACGGTGCCGGCGCCGACACCCGGGTGAAGCTGCCGCAGACGGTGAAGGACGCGCCGCCCCCCGCCGCGCCGCTCGACGAGGGCGCCCGCGCCCGCGAAATCATCAAGATCCAGCGCGACATCGCCCGCCGGCGCCGGCGCAAGCTGCTGCTGCTGGCGGTGCGGCTTGCCTTCTTCATCTTCCTGCCGACGCTGATCGCGGGCTATTACTACTATGCCGTCGCCACGCCGATGTACGCGACGAAGAGCGAATTCGTAATCCAGAAGTCCGAGGGGATGGCGGGCGGCAGCGGCCTTGGCAGCCTGTTCTCGGGCACGCAGCTTGCGACCAACCAGGATTCGGTCACGGTGCAGAGCTATCTGCAATCGCGCGACGCCTACAAGCGGCTCGATACCGACCAGCATTTCCGCGAGGTGTTCTCGGCGCCGAACATCGACCCGCTGCAGCGGCTCGACCCCGGCGCCTCGAGCGAAGCAGGCTACAAGGTCTATCAGCGCAACGTGAAGATCGGCTATGACCCGTCCGAGGGGCTGATCCGGCTCGAGGTCATCGCCCCCGATCCGCAGACCTCGGAACGGTTCTCGAAATCGCTGATCTCCTATGCCGAGGAGCAGGTCGACCAGCTCACCTCGCGGCTGCGCGGCGACCAGATGAAGGGCGCGCGCGACAGCTATGACGACGCCGAGGCGAGGGTCTTTGCCGCCCAGGCCAAGGTGCTCGAGCTGCAGGAGCAGGTCGGTGTGCTTGACCCGGTGTCGGAAAGCAGCCTGGTGATGGGGCAGATCTCGGCCTTCCAGACCCAGCTGCAGCAGAAACGGCTCGAGCTCGGGCAGCTGCTCGACAACTCGCAGCCCAGCTCGGCGCGCGTGCAGGGCGTGAAGGGCGACATCGCCCGGCTCGAACAGCTGATCGCCGAGCTGCGCAAGCAGCTGACCGACAAGACCGGATCGACCGACTCGCTTGCGGCGGTCACCGGCCAGCTGCGCATCGCCGAGGCCGAACTGGAAACCCGCCAGGCGCTGCTCTCCGCGGCCGCGCAGCAGATGGAGACGGCGCGGATCGAGGCGAACAAGCAGGTGCGCTATCTGGAGATGGGCGTGCGTCCGGTCGCCCCCGACGAGCCGACCTATCCGCGCGCCTTCGAGGACACGGTGCTCGCCTTCCTGATCCTGTCGGGCATCTATCTGATGCTGTCGCTCACCGCCTCGATCCTGCGCGAACAGGTCTCGAGCTGAACCAGCGCGCCGGGGTCTGCCCCGGCGCCGCCCGTTCCGGCGGGTCGTTCAGGCGACCTGCCCCGCGGCCCAGCCCGACGACCAGGCCCACTGGAAGTTGTAGCCGCCGAGCCAGCCGGTCACGTCGACCGCCTCGCCGATGAAGAACAGGCCGGGCACGGCGCGCGCCTCCATCGTCTTCGCATCGAGCGCCTCGGTCGCGACGCCGCCCAGCGTCACCTCGGCGGTGCGATAGCCCTCCGAGCCCACCGGGCACACCTGCCAGCGATGCACCTGCGCCGCAAGCCGCTCGAGCGCGCGGTTGCCGTGATCGGCAAGCCGCCCCGCAAGCCCCGCCTCGGCCACGGCAAAGGCCGCAAGCTTCTCGGGCAGCAGCCGCGCCAGGGCGTTGTGCAGCGCGACGCGCCCCGCCTCGGCCCGCATCGCGGCGAGCGCCGCGGCGATGTCGCGGCCGGGGGCGAGATCGACGACAATCGCCTCGCCCTCGCGCCAGTAGTTCGACACCTGCAGGATCGCCGGGCCGGACAGCCCGCGATGGGTGAACAGCACCGCCTCGTCAAAGCCCGTGCGCCCGGCGCTCACCCGCCCCGCCACCGCGATGCCGGCCAGCGGCGCGGTCTTTTCGAGGTCCTGCGCCGCGAAGGTCAGCGGCACGAGGCCGGGCCGCGTCTCGGTCACCCGCAGCCCGAAGCTTTCCGCGATGCGGTGGCCGATGCCCGTGGCCCCCATCTTCGGGATCGACTTGCCGCCGGTCGCCACGATCACCCGGCCCGCACGCAGCGGGCCGTCCGAGGTGTCCACCACGAACTCCTCGCCCTCGCGCCGCACCGCCTCGACCGCGGTACCGAGCCGCAGCTCGGCGGGCCCAAGCGCCGCGAGCAGCATCTCGACGACCTGCGTCGCCTTGCCGTCGCAAAAGAGCTGCCCCGCGGTCTTCTCGTGCCAGGCGATGCCCGCCCGCTCGATCCGGGCCAGGAAATCGGCCGGCGTGAAGCGGCTCAGCGCCGACAGCGCGAAGCGCGGGTTTTCCGACAGGAAGCGTTCGGCGGCATTTTGCCGGATCAGCTCGCGGTTGGTAAAGTTGCACCGCCCGCCGCCCGAGATGCGGATCTTCTCGCCCGGGCGGGCGGCATGGTCGAGCACGGTCACACGGCGGCCGCGACGGGCGCATTCGCCCGCCGCCATCAGCCCGGCGGCCCCGGCTCCAAGAATGGCGACATCGGTTTCAGACATGCGCGAGCCCTATCCTCTCGGCCGTTGCGACCGCAACAGGATTCGGAAGTTTCTTCTTGCAGCACTGCCCCCCCTTGGCTAAACAACGCCCCACGTTGGGGCGTGGCCAAGTGGTAAGGCAACGGTTTTTGGTACCGTGTACCGTAGGTTCGAATCCTACCGCCCCAGCCAGATCTCCGCAAAATCCTCGGAATATTGAAGAAACCGGGGGGGCATGGGGCCGGGCGCCGATCTGCCGGGTGCACGCGGCAGGTCTGACGGCCAGCCGCAGCATCCCCGCGCAAAGCCCGCCCCACCGACGCCGGTCAGACGGCGGCAAAGGCCCAGGCCACACCACGATAAGCGAAGAAAGCGTCGCGCCGGGACGCGGACGCATCGCGCGGCGGAAGACATGCTCTGCCCCCGCCGCCCGATGTTGCCTGCCCCCTTCCGCGGGAGGGCAGGATGTCAGACGCCGCGCGATACGGCAGATCCCGCCGCGCCCCCGGAAAAGGCGCCGCCGTCAGTTCCCGGGGATCAGGACCTTGTCGATCACCTGAACCTCTCCGTTCGACCGCCGCAGATCCGGCGCCAGGATGGAGACGACGGTGCCGCGCTCATCGCGCAGCTGGATCATCGCACCATTGGCCTCGACCCCCAGATAGCAGCCGCCGAGGGTCTTGATCATGTAAGGGCCCGCCTGCACCGCGAGCAGCCGCCGCAGCGTCGCCGTGTCGATCCGGCCGAGGAGGATGTGGCAATTGAGAAACCGGGTCAGCTCTGCCCGTTTTGCCGGGTTCGTGTATTGATCCAGCATGCCCGGATGCAAGGCGCTGAACGCCGAATTGACCGGCGCGAAGACCGTGAACATGCCGTTCCCCGCGAGGGTCTGGTCCAGCCCGGTCGTCTGCAGCATCGCCGCCAGGGTCGAATGCTCGGGCGAGTTCGCGATCATCTGCATGACGCTCCCCCCGGAGTAGGAAGACGTGCCGCCCGCAACCGGAGTGTTTCCGGAAAGCGCCCCGCCCGCCGAGCCAAGGACAAGACAGCCAGCCAGGAACGCCTTGAGAATGAAATGCATGTGAGATGGTCCTCCTGCTCGGGGCTGCCCCGGCGGCAAGCCTGATGCGCGATCATCATGAATACGATACTTTAGTTTGTGAAGATGTAACTTAATGATATAATCCGCGCAAGGGAGGGATGGCCTGCTCCTGCCGTCACAGCGCCGCCCCGGATCGAAAATGCAGACCGGACGCCAAGTTGGCGTTGCGGTCGGCGCGGGCCGCATCCTAGAGTGCCGCCAGAAACCGAAGAGCCCGCCGTGACCCAGAAACCCTCGACAAACAGATGGTTCTCAGCAGAAGGCTCGATCTCGATCCTGCTGCTCCTGCTCATTCCGGCGATCCTGCTGATCGGCGGCATCGGGACGGACATCTGCCTGATCAATGCGCAGAAGAAATACGTGCAGTCGCAGTCCGACCTCGCGGCACAAAGCGCTGCGCGCGTGCTGCCGAACCTCGCGCTTGCCCGGCAGACGGCTCAGGGCGTGGTCAGCGCGAACAGCGCCTATGGCACGGTGACACTGGCGCGCGCGGATGTGATCTTCGGCAGCTACAATGCCGGCGTCTTCGTCCCCGCCGCCGACCAGAATTCGGCCGGCGGGGTCAATGCCGTCAAGGTGGTCGTCCCCTCGCCCTACACGCCGCTGCTGCTGCGGCCGGTGATGGCGACGGACCTCACCGTCACCCGCAGCGCGATCGCCACGCAACGGGCGGCCATCGCCTTCAGCCTGCGCAACTCGCTCCTGACCCTGAACACCTCGTCCTCGATTCTGAACACTGTCCTCAAGAGTCTGCTGGGCGTCGACATCTCGGCCGCGGTTCTGGACTCATCGGGCGTGCTCGGCCTCGGTGTCGACGTGAACAAGCTCCTCGGTCTGCTGAGCCTCGATGTCGCGGGCCAGGTGCTCGACTATCGCGATATTCTCAACCTCGGGATCGGGACGCCGCTGGTCGTGCAGGCGCTGTCGACGCTCGGGGTGCTGCCCGCCGGCACCACCTCGGTTTCGGGCGGAACGCTCTCCCTCGGCTCGCTTCTGAACCTGTCCCCCTCCGCCCTCGACGTCGAGATCGGCCAGATCCTGCCGAACCTGTCGCTGAATGCCTTCGACCTGCTGATGGCGACCGCCAGCCTCAACGGCAGCCTGAAAAACGGGCTGGTCAGCGTGCCGCTGAGCCTCGGCATCCCCTATATCCTCGACGTGAACCTGTCGCTTGGCATCGTCCATTCAGCGGTCATGGCGGCCGGTTTCATCGACGACATTCCGCCCGTTACCGCCACGGTCAGCCAGCTCTCGCTGCGGCTGCAAGCCGAGCTGCTGACCTACATCAAGCTCGACCTCGGCCTTTCCGGCGCGCAGGCCACCGCGACCGCGACCGGTCTGAACTGCGCGGCCCGCGCACCGGGCGACACGCTGGCGACCTTCGACGTGCAGACCGCGCCGGTCGCCCTCGACCTCAGCCTGACCGTCCCGGGCATCCTGAACGGCAGCACGAAAAGCGACAGCGACAGCATCTCGCTTTTCGGCGGCTTCCAGAGGGTGTCGGTGCCGCTCGGCTCGCTCGGCGAGAGCGTGCTGGTGGAAACGCCGATCCGGATTTCGGGGCTGACCTCCTTCGTCTCAGGCCTGCTCGGCAATCTCAGCAGCAGCCTGCGCACCGACAAGAACCAGTGCGGTTTCCTCGGGCTCGCCTGTCTGCTCGATCTCGTCAACAGCGTCATCAGCGGGCTGACCTCGCTGATCGCCGGGACCTTCCTCGACACTCTGGTCGACGATCTGCTCAATGCCCTCGGCATCGAGATCGCTCCGGCCGAGCTGGTCGTCAGCGACTACAGCTGTTCGTCGCAACTGGTGCAGTGACGCCTCAGCGGACGATGACCGAGGCGGAGCGGGTGATCTGCCCGAGGTTGACGCCCAGCATCTGCCCGAATTGCGACGCGCCGCCGCCCGCCAGATCGTAGGTCACGCTGATCGTCAGCAGGCCCGAGGCCGCGGGCTGGCCGGGGCAGCTGGCCATCGGCTCGAATTTCGCGGCCGAGAGCGTGACGCTGTTCTCGGCAAGCGCCGGCAGATAGTCCTGCCCGAGCTTGAGGCAGATGTCGCCGTCGTAATTCTGTCCGACCAGCGAGAACCCCTTGCGCGCAAGCTCGAAGGCGACCTGCTGCACCTCGCTTTGCGAGGCGATCAGCAGGCTGACGAAGGCGATCAGCGCCAGCATCAGCAGCAGCGCGGGGAAGATGATGACGAATTCGACGGTCACCACCCCCGCCTCGGAGCGCAGTCGGTCGCCCAGTTGTCCGAAACACCCGCCCCGCATCAGTTTGCCCCGGACATTGCGGTGGTGCTGTCGGTGCCGCCGCTTTGCGTCGGCACCGACTGCGGCGGCGGCGGCACATGATAGGTCGGGCGCGCCGTCCCCGAGGGATAGAGCAGCTCGTCCGGATAGGCCATCTGCGCCGCCAGGTTGTTGGCGACAGTGCAGCCCGCCCCCGGCGAACAGCCGGACTGATCGACTTCGATCGCGTCGATCTGGATCATCCGCACGATGCCCGTGGTTCCCGAGGCGTCGGCGGGGTCCGGCATGCGCAGATCGACGCGGGGAATGCGGCTGCCGATCAGCTTGCGGACGGCGTCGGCCCGCGCCTCGTCCTGCCCGGCCGAGCAGCCGCGCGGCACGGTGACGATGACGGCGCCGGCGCGCGCCGCCTCGGCCGAGCCAATGAAGGCACGGATGCGCTTTTGGTCGGCCGACGGGATCCGCGCCGAACACTGGCCGAAGGAATAGCTGATATGGGCGCTGACGATCTCGGGCGAGAGCCGGCCCTGCACGGTCTGCACCGGCTCGCCCTCACAGCCCGACAGCAGCATCAGCGCGAGGCCGGCAGCAACAAGGGGGCGGTCGAAAATTGCAAAGATCATGGCATCACCTGTTGATGAGGAAGCCGGCCTGACTGCGGGGCCGCCCCCCGGTCGCCGCGTCGGGCCGCACCATCTGCCCGGTCACCATCTGCTGCACCCCGTTCGGCGCCAGCGCCGCACCGTCCAGCGGGGTCTTCAGCTGGTTGCGGGTCGTCGGGCGGACGACATAGGGGGTCACGATGATGACGAGCTCGGTCTCGCCGCGCTGGAAGGCGGAAGAGCGGAACAGCGCACCGATGATCGGCAGCTTCGCAAGCCCCGGAAACTCGGTCAGCGACTGTTGCCGGTCGGCGCGGAACATCCCGGCGATGGCGAAGCTCTGCCCGCTGCCCAGCTCGACCGTCGTCGAGGCCGAGCGTTCGGCAATCGCCTTGCCGTCGGCGGTCGACTGCGCCTCGTCGATCGAACGCACGTTGGTGTCGAGCTGGATATGGATCTGGTCCTTGTCGTAGACCGTGGGCGTGAAGGTCAGCTCGACGCCAATCGGCTCGAATTCGATGCGCGTGTCGTCCTGCGTCGCACCGACACGATAGGGAATGCGCCCGCCCGCGAGGAAGGTGGCCTGCTCGCCCGAACGCGCAGTCAGGTTCGGTTCCGACAGGATGGTGGCAAGGCCCGAACGCGACAGCGCGTCCATCACCGGCCCGAGGTTGTTGCCCATGGTCGCCGAGACCGAATAGCCCTCGATCGTCGAGGCGGGCGAGGTCAGGCTGCGGTTCTTCGAGCTGCCGGTGACGGAAATCCCCAGATCCTGCTCGATGCTGCGCGAGACCTCGGCGATGGTGACCTGCAGGTTGACCTGCGGCGGCGTCGTCAGCTTCAGATTGTTGACCACCACGGCGGCATCGCCGGCCAGCTTGGTGACGACGTTCTCGGCCGCCTGCGCGTCGGTATCGCTCTCGACCGTCCCGTTGACGAAGATCGCCCCGTCGGCGGTCGACAGCCTGATCGCGCTGCCCGGCACCGCCTGGCTCACGGCGGATTGCAGCCGGCCGAGGTCGATGTCGACCTCGACCTTGGCCTCGATCAGCGCCTTGTTGTCGGCCCCCAGAACGAACAGGTCCGACGAGCCGATCCCCTTGCCGACGACATAGACATATTGCGCCGACTGCATGTCGACATCGGCGACCTGCGGGCTGGACAGGAAGACCGCACTCGCGGGCTCGGTCAGGCGGATGAACTTGGCCTCGCCGACCTTGAGCCGGATCGCCATGTGCTGGGTCGGTGTCCCGGTCTCGATCTGCGGCGCGGCGGCGCCGTCTCCGCCGCTCTGCGCCCGCACGGGCGGGGCAAGGACAAGCCCGCACAGCGCCACGATGCCGGCAAGGATCAGGGGGGGACAGGCGGCAGGAAAGATCGAACGGGTCATCTCATGTCTTTTCAAGGCGGCTTTCGACGCGGCGGAGAACAGGGGGGCACAAGAAATACCGACCGGCCCATGCGCCGGCCTCACAGTCATCGCAGCTGCGCCCGGATCAGCGGGCGGATCAGATAGCTCAGCACCGATCGGCGGCCGGTCTGGATGTCAACCTCGGCAATCATGCCGGGCCGGATCGGATAGCTCTCCCCGTGCCGTTCCAGATAGGCGCGGTCGGTCTTGACCATGACCTTGTAAAAGCTCTGCGTGCCGTCGGCACCATCGGCATCGACGGTGTCGTCACTGATCTGCTCGACGGTTCCCTTCAGGTCGCCGTAGACCGAGAAATCGTAAGCCGTGATCTTCACGCTTGCCGGCATGCCCGGCGCGATGAAGGCCACATCGCGCGGCGCGACATGGGCCTCGATCAGCAACTGGTCGTCGATCGGCGTCACTTCCATGATCGCCTCGCCCGGCTGCACGACACCGCCAAGCGTGGTGATGTTGACGTTGTTCACCCGCCCCGCCACCGGCGAGCGCAGATCCGTCCGTGCGAGCTGATCCTTCTTCTGCACGATGCTCTGCTGCAAGGACAGAAGCTTCGCCTTGGTGTCCGCCAGCTCGCTGTAGGCGTCCTGCACATAGACGTTGCGGACCTCGGTGATCTTGCCCTCGAGCGTCGTCTTCTGCTGCTGCAGTTTCAGCAGGTCGACCTGGCTGACCGCGCCGCCCTTGGCCAGCGGCGCGGTCAGGTCGATCTGCGTCTGGATCGGCTCGATCTGATTATTGACGGAGTCGATGGACTCCAGCAACTTGGTGCGGCGCGCGCGGAACAGCCGCTCTTCCGTCGCCTGGATCTCGGTCATCGGCTCGGAAAAGCCGACATCCTCCTTCTCCAGCACCTCGGCCTCGAGCCGCTGCACCTCGGCCGCCAGGACCTCCATCTCGGACTTCGCCTGCAGATAGGCCGAGCGGAACTGCGTCGGGTCCATCTTCACCAGGATCTGCCCGGGCTGGACGGTGTCGCCCTCGCGCACCTGCAGCTCCGAGATGATGCCGCCCTCGAGGCTCTGGATCGTCTGCTGGCGGCGCAGCGGCACGACGCGCCCCTCGCCCCGCGTGATGTCGTCGATCTGCGCCAGAGCCGCCCAGATCAGCGCGATCATCGCCGTCGCGGCGATCACCCAGATCGTCTGCCGCGCGACGCGCACCGCCTGCAGCCGGCGCGAGCCGTCGGCGAAGCTCGGGGTATCGGTGGACAGGCTGCTCATTTGACGGTCTTGATCCCGTTGGCATGGGCGCCGAGGTCGATGACCTGACCGAGCGGCCCGTGATAGGCAACACCCCCATCCTTGAGAACGAGAGCCGTCTCGGCCAGCGCCAGAACCTCGCGCTTGTGGGTGGCGATGATCGCCGTGCGCGAGCCGAGCCATTCGCGCAGATAGCCGATGACGTGCTTCTCGGTGATCTGGTCGAAGGCCGCCGTCGGCTCGTCGAGCAGCACGATCCGCGGGTCCTGCAACAGCACGCGCGCAAGCCCGATCGCCTGGCGCTGCCCGCCCGAGACATTGGCGTTGCTGTGGATGCGCAGGTCGAGGCCGCGCACATGGCGCCGCACATAGGCGCCAAGCCCCACCGCATCGAGCGCGGCCATCAGCTCGTCATCCGAATGCATGCCGCGGTCGAGCAGCAGGTTGTCGCGCAGCGTGCCCTGAAACAGCGCGACGGATTGCGGCAGATAGCCGATCTGGCGACGCCGGTCGATCGGGTCGATCTGGCTGAGCGACAGGTTGTCGATCAGCAGGCTGCCGGTGGTCGGATTGGTGAACCCCGCCAGCATCCGCAGCAGCGTCGATTTGCCCGCGCCATTCGCCCCGATCAGCGCGGCATGCTCGCCGGCGGCGATCTCGAGGCCGTTGATCGTCAGCTCGGGCGGCGAATCCTTCTCATGCGAGAAGGTGATATCCTGCATCCGGTAGGCGCCGGCGAAATGCGGCGCGCGCAGGTATTGCCGGTCGGACGGGCGTTCGACGGGCATCGCCATGATCCGGTCGAGCCCCTCCATCGCCGCGCGCACCCCCTGCCAGCGGGCCAGAAGCCCCGCCACCCGGCTCATCGGCGACAGCGCCCGCCCCGACAGCAGCGTGCAGGCGATCAGCGCGCCGACCGTCATGTGCCCCTCGCTGATGCGGTAGACGCCGACGATCACCACGCCGCCATAGCAGATCTGCTGCGTCGAGGCGACGAATTGCGAAATCAGCGTGGTCAGCTCGCGGCTGCGGATCGACGAGCCCGCAATCGTCGCCGAAAGCTGCGCATAGGCGCGCTGCAGCCGGTTCTCGGCGCGGGCGGCCTTCACCGTCTCGAGGTTCGACACCGCCTCGAGCAGGATGCCGTTCAGCGCGGCGCTTTCCTGATTGTGCTCGCGCGAGACCTTGGCGAGATGCTTTTGCATCACGATCCCCGGCAGCACGATGGCGATCGAGCCGCACAGCGTCACCAGTGCCACCGGCCCGCCGATGAAGGCGATGATGCTGATGAAGATCAGGGTGAAGGGCAGGTCCGACAGCGCGGCGACAGTGCTTGAGGTGAAGAATTCCCGCACCACGGCGAAATCGCGCACCTGATTGGCGAAGACCCCGGTCGACTTGGGTTGCTGCGACAGGTGCAGGTTGGTCACCTGCTCGAACAGCTGCGACGACAGCCGCAGGTCGAGATCGCGCCCGGTCACGTCGACCAGCCGCGCGCGCATGATGCGCAGCACGAATTCGAGGCAGATCGCGATGGCGACACCGCTGGCAAGGATCCACAGCGTGTCGAAGGCGCCGCTCGGCACGACGCGGTCGTAGACCTGCATCGAGAACAGCGACGAGCCGATCGCCAGCAGGTTCGCCACGAACGCGGCGAGGACCACGTCGCGGTAGATCCCCAGATTGTCGAGGACCGGACCGATGATCCAGTGCCGCCGCTCCCCGACGGTCTCGCCGAGCCGGTCGGACAGCACGTCGATCGGCCGCGCGAACAGCGCCCGTCCGGCATAGCGCGCACCCAGATCGGCAAGCGCGCACTCCTCGCGCCCGCCACCGGTCTCGGGATGGACCAGCGTGCAGCGCCCGTCGCCCACCCATTCCAGCACGGCATACTGGCCATCGTGCAGGAACAGCAGCGCCGGCAGCGAGGCCACGGAAATATCGTCCAGCGCCCGGGCACCGATCCGGCAGCTCATGTTCGCCCGGCGGAGCGCGATGGCCGCGTGGTCAGGCGGCAGGCGCCCGTCCGCGTTGACCAGACCGTCGGTCAGCCGCTCGGGCGGAACCTGGATGCCGTTGAGCCGACACAGCTCCATCAGTCCCACGACGAAGGGGTCGGTCGTGCTCTGTCCTGTCATGGCGAAACCGTGCCCCGGCGTTTCATGTCATTTCACCCGATGCTGCCCGCCCGCCGCAACGACCAGCGATCCGAGCACCCCGATCGACTGAGCCGCCTCGTATTCGGTCTGCTTCAGCGTGCTGAAGGTGTCGATCGAGCTGACCTGCGCGTCATACTGGTCGCGCCCGGTGGTCAGAAGGTCGACGAGCTCGCGCTTGCCGGCCACGAACTGCTGCTCGTAGGCATCAAGCACCTGGTCCGCCTGCGCCAGCTGCTTTTCCTGCGCGACCCCGGTCTGTTGCAGCACCAGAATCTGCTGCACCGAGGCGCGCACCTTGTTCTGCAGGTCACGCTCGGTCGACAGCAGGCTCGATTTCGCCGCGTCGAGATCCTGCTCCGCACCCTTGATCGCACGACCGCGGAAATTGCCCGCGTCGAGATCCATCGAGGCCGCAAGGCCGATCGACCCGCTCTGCGACCGCTCACCGTTCAGCGCCTGTTTGCCCTGTGCCTGGATCGAGATCGTCGGCAGACGCGCGGCCTTGGCCTTGTCGATGCCCTTCTCGGCGATCCGGACATCGGCCTTGGCCGAGATGTAGTCGGGGGCCACGATGACCGCCGAGATGATCGCCGCACTGTTGCTGTACAGCCTGGCAAAGCCGAGATCGGGCAGCGGATCGACACGGTCCGGCTGCTTGCCGACGAGATACTCGATCTGCGCCAGGGCCATCTGCCGGTCGGCCTGGATCTGGGCGAGCTGATCCTCGGCCCGGGAAATCTCGAGCCGCGCCCGGGCGATCTCGGCGGAATCGGCAAGGCCCGCGTCGACGCGATCCTGCGAATACTTGGCAATCCGGCGCGCGAAGGTTGCGTATTGCTCGGTGCAGGCGAGCTTCTGGTCCATCGTCTCGACGGTCAGGAACTGCAGCGCGATCTCATAGGCCAGCTCCTCGACCGCGCCTTTCAGCTTGGCGACGGCCTTCACCCGGTCATAGGAGGCGATGCTGACCTTGCTGCGGGTCAGCCCCCAGTCGAACAGCACCTGCGACAGCGTCACCAATGCCTTGGGCCCGCCGGTGGAGGTGGTGTTGGTTTCCGCCGCGAAGCTGACCGAGGGCAGCCATGCGTCCTTCGCCGCCTCGATGTCGGTCGTGGCCCGGGACACCTTCTTGCGCAACGCCGAGACGCTCGCATCGTATTCGGTCGCGGCGCGAAGCGCCTCGCGATAGCTCATCGCCGCCACATCCGTCGCGAGGAGGGCAAGGCAGACAGCGCTTCCGGCCAGGAGGGACAACAGTCTCATCGCGTCAGCAGGTCCCCGCATCGGCGGCCCGGGCAGCCCGCGCGGGGCCGCGCGGCGCGCCCCCGTCCTTACGCACCATGAACATCATCATTCCCCTGCATCAGATCGGCCAGGGTCGTGTCGCTCTCCGACAGCGGCGTGGTGGTGTCCGCTTCGGGGCCGGGGGTCTCGGTCGTGCTGTCGAACATCCCGCCGGCAAGGCTGCTGTCAGCGGCCGGGGTCTGCGAACTCGCAGCCGCGGCCGCCTCCCCGGTGTCGGCGGAGAGCAGCGAGGCGATGTCGATCGTCAGGGATTCGCCGCCGATGAGGTTCGCCACGAGGCTGGCGGGGGCAGCCGCGCTTTCCGCCGCGGAGACCTCCGATACAGAAGTGTCGTCGGCCTTGGTCGCTTCGGTCAGGCTGGCAGGCTCGAGCCCATCGGCCGCGGTCTCGCCTGCGGCCGGCGCAGCGTCCGCATGTGACGAATGGTCATTGCCACCGTCCGAAACGATGATCTCGCCAAGGATCGCACCAAGCGCGGTCGCAAAGGCCAGCTTGTCCAGCCCCACCCCGAACAGGGTCCAGCCGCCGGCGCCATCCGAAGCGCTCGCGGCCTCGGTCACCGCCTCGCCGTGCACAGCGCCTGCGGCCTCGGCCTCGGGCGCCGCCGGAGCCGCCCCCGCGGCACCGGTTTCGGCGTGGGCGGTGTCGACCTGGTCGGGTTCGGCAGGATGAATCACCCCGGTCTCGGGCTGGAAAGGTTCGGGTGCCAGAAGGCCGGTGACCTCGACCGGGCCGCCGGCGCCGTCAAGAAGGCGGCTGGCATTGCCTTCCGGGCCGATCACGAAGAAATCGTGCAGCAGAACCTGCTGGCCGTCGAGCAGCGTCACGCGCAGATCGGTGCCGGCCTTTTCATAATAGGCGATGCCGGGCGCGCCCTTCCCGAAGTAGACGTCGGACGGTGCCGTGATGGAGATTTCCGACCCATAGGCCCGGACAGTCCCCCCCGTCGACGACGTTGCGGAAAAGATTTCGACCGCCATTTTGCCTCTAGTTCCCTGATTCCCCGCCCGTTGCGGTGGTTGTAGCGACTGTCAGGTGATCAGAACAAGCCCCAACGCCGCCGGTCGTCAGACCGGATACCGGGCGATGCCCGGATCCCGCACCGGATCGGCGCCGCGCCTGCATCTTTTCTGAAAGGCAGCTGCGCCTCCCGGGGGAAACTCCGGAAGGCGCCTTTTCAGATCCGAAGAGCGCCTGCGCTCTGCGGCGTCGGTCAGCCGAGCAGCGAATGGCCGCCCAGCAGGGAGTCGAGCGTATCCGACACCGTGTCGAGGGTGCCGCCCAGCAGACCGCTGTTGCTGTCCGAGCCGCCGAGCAGGCCACCCAGCAGGCCATCCGACCCGCCGAGGAGGCCGCCGAGCAGACCATCCGAGCCCGCGTCGCCGCCGAGAAGACCGCCGAGAAGACCGTCCACGGTGTCGGTCACACCACCCAGCAGACCGTCGGACCCGCCGAGCAGGCCGCCCAGAAGCCCATCCGAGCCGGTGTCGCCGCCGAGCACACCGCCCAGCAACCCGTCCACGGTGTCGGTCACACCACCCAGCAGACCCTCGGACCCGCCGAGCAAGCCGCCCAGAAGCCCATCCGAGCCGGTGTCGCCGCCGAGCACACCGCCCAGCAACCCGTCCACGGTGTCGGTCACACCACCCAGCAGACCCTCGGACCCGCCGAGCAAGCCGCCCAGAAGCCCATCCGAGCCGGTGTCGCCGCCGAGCACACCGCCCAGCAACCCGTCCACGGTGTCGGTCACACCACCCAGCAGACCGTCGGAGCCGCCGAGCAGACCACCCAGAAGGCCGTCCGACCCGCCGAGCAGGCCATCCAGAAGGCCGCCGTCGGTCGCAGTGCCATCCCCAAGCAGCCCGACGCCGAGCAGATCGCCGACGAGACCATCCGATCCGGTCACCGCCCCGAGCAGACCATCATCGCCAATGAGCCCACCGAGAAGACCATCCGAGCCGGTGATGTCACCCAGCAGCCCCGAGTTCCCGGTCAGATCGCCCAGCAGACCACCGTCGGCAATCAGACCGTCGAGCAGGCCGTCCGAGCCGCCGAGCAAGCCACCCAGAAGGCCGTCAGAGCCGGTGTCGCCACCGAGCACACCGCCGAGCAGCCCGTCCACGGTGTCGGTCACCCCGCCCAGCAGGCCATCAGACCCACCGAGGAGGCCGTCCAGCGTCCCCGTCACGCCGCCCAGAAGACCGTCCGACCCGCCGAGCAGACCGCCCAGAAGCCCATCCGAGCCCGCGTCGCCACCGAGCACACCGCCGAGCAGCCCGTCCACGGTGTCGGTCACGCCCCCCAGCAGGCCATCAGACCCACCGAGGAGGCCGTCCAGCGTCCCCGTCACGCCGCCCAGAAGACCGTCCGACCCGCCGAGGAGGCCGCCCAGAAGGCCGTCCGAGCCGGTGTCGCCACCGAGAACGCCGCCCAGCACACCGCCGAGGAGACCATCCAGAAGGCCACCCCCGGTCGAGGTGCCGTCGCCCAGAAGTCCTCCACCGAGCAGATCACCCACGAGGCCATCCGAACCGGTCACCGCGCCGAGCAGGCCGTCGTCGCCAACAAGCCCCCCCAGCAGACCGTCTGAACCGGTGACCGCGCCCAGCAGCCCCGAGTTCCCCGTCAGGTCGCCCAGCAGACCGCCGTCGGCGATCAGCCCGTCGAGCAGGCCGGTGGAGCCCGCGTCGCCACCCGAACCGATGTCCGTCAGCCCGCCCAGAGTGCCGGACAGCGTATCCGTCAGCCCGCCGACAACATCGGTGACATTGCCGAGCAGGTTGTCGACCGTCGTCCCGAGATCACCCGTCACCCCTCCGAGAGTGGTGCCGAGGTTATCGACCAGCCCGGACACCGCGTCCGTCACGCCATTGCCATCGGTGGTGCCATCGCCCAGCAGGCCCGCGCCCAGCAGACCGCCCAGCAGGCCATCCGAGCCGGTCACCGCACCGAGCAGGCCATTGTCGCCGACAAGCCCCCCCAGCAGGCCATCCGAACCGGTGACAGCGCCCAGCAGCCCCGAGTTCCCCGTCAGGTCGCCCAGCAGACCACCGTCGGCGATCAGCCCGTCGAGCAGGCCGGTGGAGCCGTTCCCCGTGAGACCGTCGACCAGATCGCCGACCGTACCGCCGAGGTTGTCGACCAGATCACCAACCAGGTTCCCGGCATCGCTCACCACGTCGCCAACCGTATCGAGCAGGTTGTCAAGCAGCGACGAATCCGAGGCATCCGTCGGCTCGGTCATATCCGTCGGTTCCGTGGTATCCGTCGGCTCGGTGGTGTCGGTCGGCTCCGTGGTGTCCGTCGGCTCGGTGGTGTCCGTCGGCTCGGTGGTATCCGTCGGCTCCGTGGTGTCCGTCGGCTCCGTGGTGTCCGTCGGCTCCGTGGTGTCGGTCGGTTCCGTGGTGTCGGTCGGTTCCGTGGTGTCGGTCGGTT